>Ga0272443_10004630_pt1 | contig 14794 bp, 13 predicted proteins | sample SSMAcet12_FD_193581 | JGI IMG/M metagenome (GOLD analysis project Ga0272443, IMG submission 193581) | Marine sediment archaeal communities from Little Sippewissett salt marsh, Falmouth, MA, United States - SSM-Acet-12 | ecosystem: Environmental > Aquatic > Marine > Wetlands > Sediment ...
TCATAGGAAGTCAATTCACATCCCCAAACACAGATACAGAATGGTATGAATCTATTAAACCTTCAATTACCCCCCCAAATTATGTTTTTCCAATTGTTTGGAATATTTTATTTTTATTAATAATAAACTCTTTTTATCTTGTATTGTCTAACTCTAAAAAAGACAGAAAAAAAGTATATTTTGTATTTTACTTAAATTTTATTCTTAATATTTTATGGAGCATAATTTATTTTGGATTAAAAAATCCTTTATTATCTTTTATAGAAATTATTATTTTGTGGGGCTCAATATGGTTGATGGTTGTTTATTCCAAGACAATAAATAAAACTGCTTCATATCTTTTAATTCCCTATTTATTGTGGGTAGCTTTTGCAGGAGTTTTAAATTTTTTATCAATCTAAAATGAAAGTAACAATTAATCTTGATGATAAAGAAGTCAAAGTTTTAACTAAAAGAGCAAAAAAGAATTTAATGTCTCTTAGAGAACAAATTGAAGATATAATTAGAAGAAGTTGTGTGAGGGGAAAAACTTCAAGTTATAAATCAATAAAACCAGACGATAGATTAGTTCATATTTTTTCTAGAGAAAAACGTGGAAATTACAGAAAAAAGAAAACGAAAAAATAGTAGCAGAATATTTTTTCAAAAAACAATTATACAATGAGGCTTTCGTTTGATTCAAACATTCACTAGCGAACGAATGAATTAAATTTGAGCATCAAATTTAAGGCTTTTAGTAGTTCTATGCTGAAATTCTCGGCGAACCTCGAATCTTACACAAGAACTCTATCAACGTCGTCTTCTTCGACGGCCTTAATTGTCTCGTTTTGCGGATGGCTTCGAGCTTAGATGCATTCAGCTCTTATCCACACAATGCGTAGCTATGCAGCCTGCAATTAACAACTGCTCACCAGAGGCATCCAAGTCCCGTTCCTCTCGTACTAGAAACTTGTTCCACTCAGACAATAACACACCTAGTAGATATCATACAAACTGTCTCGCGACGTTCTTAACCCAGCTAACGATCCCTTTTAATGCGTGAACTCCGACACCCTTGGTTGCAACTGCACAACCAGGTTAGGGAGAGCCGACAGCGAAATACCAAACCGCCCCGTCAATACGGACTATCGGGGGCGACCAGCTTATTATCCTTGGGGTAACTTTTCTATCAGACACAGCTTCTATCAAAAAAGCATGTGGGTTCACTAGGCCCGGATTTCTCCTCTGCATTTCTTGCTGTTCAAAATACAGTTAGATAAGCTTTTGCCCTCGCACTCAACTCCAGATTTCCAAGCTGGATGAGCTTATCTTTGGGTCCAACCGATATCTTTTCGGCTGGGCACCGCCCCAGTCAAACTGCCCGCCTGCTGCTGTCCTGTAAACAGTAAGCAACCTTAGTAAAAATGGGTAGTGTTACAAGTTCGCTCCATAGCCACCAAAATGACTACATCGACGCTCCTACCTACGCTATGCATTTTCGATAAGATCACAACAACAAGTTGCAGTAAAGTTCCACAAGGTCTTCGCTTCCCACTAGGTGTCTCTGGCCTTTGCACCAGAGGGTATTTTCAGAAGGCCCCAACCAGGGACAGTGACAACCTCGTTAAACCATTCATGCAAGTCGCAATTCATACGACAGGGTATTGCGCTCATTCTGTTACTTTCTACAAGCTTTCTTTAGAAAAGAAACCTTCTAGGAGTTTAAAGAAACTACAATAGAAGTTTTCTATGAAAACTTATATGTTGACCATAATAAATTATGGCGGGTTTGTGCGAACAAACCTCTGCATGTCGCCATACAGATCGGACTATATCTTCATAAAGACAACCTATGGTTTTCTTTATCAAACTTTCCTTTAAGTTAGGATCATGTCTGATATTTCTTTATGTTTGGCGTATAGTCTCTGAGGGTTCTTCTCTGTTGAGAAGTCTTCCCTGCTGATTGTCTTTCCACAAAGATTTTTAGGGTTCGTTATCAAATCACTTCGATAATATCCTACTTTGTTTCAATAAGAGTTTCCAGCATATAGCCAAATTATCAACTTAAATCTTCGCAAATTTAAGCGCATCAATAAAATCTACTAGAGATTAGATTAATGTAAAGCAATTATTTACCTTAAGAGCGTCATAGTTACGCCCGCCGTTTCATGGGGCTTAGCTCCCTTGAAAAAGAGTTTCACACACCACGACTGGGCAGGTCTCACCAAGTATACACGTCCTTTCGGATTAGCACTTGGTTACGTTTTTGGTAAACAGTCGGGCCGTCCTCGTTACTGTGATCTATCAATGCACACGAATTACTAAGCGTACAAAGATAGACATCCCTTCAGCCGAAGCTACAGGACTAACTTGCCGAATTCCCTTGGTTGGTTTTACCTTTCAGGTCTTAGCCTATCAAGCTTGGGCACCAGTGCCGGTTATGGGTACAGTTAATTGAACCAAGAATGCAATCTTTTCACTGGCTCTAGGAATCGGAGATTTTGTCTAAAAAATTCTTCTGTGTCTATGGATTACCCTCGACAGAATTCTTTTCCAGAACACCCCGCGAGGTGCTCGCCTATCCCAAAGCAAACCACAATATATAAGATTCAATTAGTTTAGGAATATTAACCTAACATCCATCGTCGTACTCGGTTAAGATACGACTTAGGTCCTGACTAACCCTCGGCTAAACGATATTGCCGAGGAAACCTTGCCCTTTCGACCTTTTCCGTTCTCAGGAAAATCACATCCTACTATTACCAGGATTCTCATTACTTTTCGCTCCACACTTTCTCTCGAAAATACTTCTGCGCAAAAAGTACGCCTGCTTACCCGAAAACTCTTTATTGTGTTGGAGAAATTATTGAATATGAAATTTGTGCGACGTAAGGTCGCGGATTAAACTAATGTACTAGAAGATACTTGATATTCTTTGCTACTATCTGGATGTAATGTTAATTTTTGGAATAATCTACCATTTTCTTTCTGTTGATAAAGGACAATTTGTTCACCTAAAATTAAATCTGGAACAAGTGCATAAAAATCGTAATTTGTTAATCTATCCTTTGTTCTAATAAGTAGATTTGATTGTTGGAAAGTTCCGTCTCTCCAAATATGTTTAAGACTTTCTACTCTGCCTTCAACCGTTTTTCCACTCATAATTTCTCCCACCATAAATAGTATATAAATTTTATTATACTTAAGTTTTGATTATTAAATCAATAACTCCAACACAATTTTAAAACGAGTTCCGCCAAAGTATCGGTATTATGCTTGAGCCCCGTCCATTTTCAGGGCCCTGAACCTCAATAGGTGAGCTGTTACGCTTTCTTTAAATGATAGCTGCTTCTGGGCTTACATCCCTAGTGTCTCAGGTTCAAGACACCTTTCGATACACTTAGCATAAATTTTGGGACCTTAACTTTGGTCTGCATTGTTTTGCTCTCGGAAACGTATCTTACATACGCCCCCTGATTCTTGCTCTAAGCAGTTGACAGATTCTGAGTTAGAAAAATCTCCGTAATCATTTGACCCTGCAAGACTTATCTGTACTTTACGCCGCCAACAAACTAAGCAAGACTATACGTAGGCATATTTCAGCAGGAACCAGCCATCGCCAAATTAGATAGGCTTTTCACCCCTATCCACAGGTCATCCAAGTGCATGTCCACAACAACGGTTCAGGCCTCCATCCCCCTTTCGAGAGACTTCACCTTGCCCATGGATAGATCATCTGGCTTCAGGTCTTATTCATGTGACTAACGCATTTTCATACTTGCTCTCGCTTTGGTTACCCAATAGAATTGGTTAGCCTCGCCACACAAAAAAACTCCCTGGCCCGTTTTTCGAAACGTACGTTACAAACCTCTCCACCATAAGATGGTTGAGACCAGTAACAAACTGTAACTGCTAGATTTCAAGTCTTTTAACCCTCTGTTAAGAGTACTTTTCAGCTTTCCCTCGCGGTACTAGTGCACTATCGGACTTTGGTTTTATTTAGGGTTGGCAGTTAATCCTGCCATATTCAGACCTCCAATCCAGGAAGCCCTACTCTATTAAGGAACAACATATCAACTTAATCTACGGGACTATCACCCTCTATAGTGGAACTTTCCAGTTCACTTCAACTCGTCGACTTAGCCATTTATCCTCACCACATCTCTAACTCCCTTTCAGGAGCAGATTCAGCTTGCCCTGTTCCCTTTTCGCTCTCTGCTAATAAGGGAATAATTATTATTTTCTTTTCCTGCCGGTACTAAGATGTTTCAATTCCCAGCGTGATTCCGTCTCTCGACGCATTCAGAAATCTTGGGATCAAAGTTTGCGTGCAACTCCCCCAAGCTTATCGCAGCTTGCCACGTCCTTCATCAAAACCAAAACCAAGCTATCCGTCTAACAGTATAAAATAGTATAGTATGTGTTTTCTGAAATTACCATTTAGAAGTCCTTTAACAGACTTCCAAGTGGGAAAATATTCTGCTACTATTGTCATCGAGCGAGGACACCTAACGGTTTCCTTCGCTTAACCTTCCCTTGAGTTTGTGCTCAAGGCTGATTAGCATGATTCGCTCTCGTTTAGATCCAACAATTTTTGTTGAACCTTTTCAATTTTGAATTGAATATGATTTTATTCTTCTATCTTCAAAGATAATTCTTTTCTTTCTGTTGGTTTTATGCTTTTTTCTTTTAAGCTTTTTTGAATTGCTCTTGCAGTTTTATGATCTACATATATATTCCCGCTTAATCTAGCTTCTAAATTTTGATAGTCTGCTATTCCCCGATTGTGTTTCCGTCTTTATCTGTTATTAAATAAGGTGGAGTCATTTTTGTTTTTCCGTTGATTTAATTTACACCTCTTGAGTATGAATTAGCTAAGAAAAAATGGACCTGCCGCGAATTGAACGCGGATCTCCTCGGCTCTTGACGTAAACATCAATAGCGACGTAATCGAAACAAAAGTTTCTCACGTGTGCAAGCGAGGTATCTTAGCCATTGGACAACAGGCCCATATCTTGTGACTGCGTCGACAAGATTACACAAAAAATCTTGTAAAGATATTTTTTGTATATTTAATTATTGGACTAGTTGTTTTTAAGTTTAACTATAAGATGGTATGTAGAATGAGGAAAACCAAGGTTTTCCTTCACAACCTTTCCTTTAAGATAGGGTCATGCCTGATCTAATTGATCATATTCTTTAATAACGATATATGAATTGTAACTTTCACAAGTGAAAGTTTATGGCTCAAAAGATCCCTATGGGATTTTGGCCAAATCCATTTTTTCGCGTTGCTCAAAAATAAATTTAGGAGGTGATCCATCTGCAGGTTCCCCTACAGATACCTTGTGACGACTTAACCTACCTCATCTAGCCAAGGTTCTCTTTCGAAAAATTTCACCATAACTAAACTTGGTTGGTTTGACGGGCAGTGAGTGCAAGAGACAGTGACGTATTCACCGTTCGTTGATAACAAACGATTACTACGGATTCCAGCGTCATGAGGCTGAGTTACAAACCTCAATCTGAACTGAGATGGACTTTAAGAGATTAGCTTCACCTTTCGGTGTTGCATCTCGTTGTATCCACCATTGACGCGCGCGTGTTGCCCAGGGCGGTCGGGCTGTACCCACCTAACGTAGCCCACACTTTCATCCTTGTTACCAAGGCAATCTGTATATAGTTCAATAGTAAATATACATGTGGGTCTTGCCTGTTACCTGATTTAACAGGTCACTTCACAGCACAGGCTGACGTCGGCCATGCAGCTCCTCTCTGCGTGTCAGGTAAGCCCTTTAGGCTGACCTTCATTCTGCAGTCGGTCCTGGTGAGGTTCACGGTGTGTAATCTAATTGAACCGCACGCGTCACCCGTTGTAGTATCTCCCCGCCTATTCCTTTAAGTTTCGGCCTTGCGACTATACTTCCCAGGTAGCACACTCTTCGGCTTCCCTCCAGCACCAATACCTCCCGAAGAGGTACTGATGTTTAGTGTGCAGAGTTTACTGCTAGGACTACACGGGTATCTAATCCGTTTTGCGCCCCTAGCTTTCATCCCTTACTGTCAGAACTGTTCTCGTAGGATGCCTTCGCTATTGTGAGTCTATTCAAGATTAACGCATTTTACCGCTACTTTGAACATACTTCCTACGTCTCCCAGTCTCTAGTCTAACAGTATTTCCTGCGCGCCCGATATTTAAGATATAGGATTTCACAGGAAACTTATTAGACAAGCTACGGATGTTTTAGACCCAATAAAAATGGCTGCGACTTGGACCGCTAGTATTACCGCGGCGGCTGGCACTAGTCTTACCCAGTCCTTATTCGCCAAACTTTTTACATTTGGCAAAAGCGTTTCAAATGAAACGCACTCTGGCTCAATCTATCACGCTTGCGCGCATTGTAGAATATTCCTAACTGCTGCACCCCGTGGGGCTGGGAATAGTGTCTCAGATTCCCTCTCAGGGCCTCTCCGCTAAGAGCCCTTACAGATCACAGGCTTGGTGGGCCATTACCCCGCCAACAACCTAATCTGCCGCAACCTCATCCTTAGGCACGAATTTAAAGGATAAATCTTTCCAGGGTAAATCCCCTATCAGGTATTAGCCTCAGTTTCCCGAGGGTATCCCTGACCTAAGGGTAGATTAGCTACGTGTTACTGAGCAGTTTGCTTTTTTACTTCCGAAGAAACAAAAAAAACTTGCATGTCTAAGTGCAAACCAGAGAGCCGCAGCCGCCAGCAGGATCAACTGGATTTTACCTCATTGATTATGAAATCTAATAAATCCTAATCGTTAGATTTTATTTTACCAAAATCTTTGATTTTGAGTTTTTAATTAAAATTATTATAATCTCGGCGCAATTTGTTTTGTAAGTTAACAAATCACTTCACTCATTTCCTAACTATTGGCTGTAAGCTTAAAAAGAATTACAACTAGATGATTGGTTCTACATACCTCATACTTTAATGTGCGAATTGAACTTCATTATTAAAGCACTCATCTTAGTTATTATGAATGAGAAAAATTAGTTTATAAATGTTTCTATAGGGAAATAAGTTTTTTTCCGACGGGGATTATGCTAGTGCTTCCCAATAATTTTTATAAACAAAATGAGCTTAAAAATTTTATGAAGGTGAGTGAACATCTGAAAAGAGCAGAAAGGCCATTATTAAGTTTTGAGATAACCCCCCCCGAAAGAGGAGGGGATATAAATAAAGATCTAAGAGTTGTAGAAAAACTTCAAAAATATGGTCCTTCTTTTATTCATGTAACTAGCAGAGCTGCAGATGTTGAAGAACAACAACAACCGGGGGGATTAGTAAAAAAAATAATTAGGAGAAAGCGTCCTGGAACTTTAGGATTATGTTATAGAATAAAAAGCGAATATGAATTAGATTCCCCGATGCATATTTTATGTAAGGGTTTTACAAAAGAAGAAACAGAAGATTTGTTAATTGATTTAGAATATGGGGGTTTAATGAATATTTTTGCAATTCAAGGAGATGAAAGGGGGGAAAAACCAATCCCGGTGGGGAGAACTACCAACAAGTATGCTTCAGAACTTGTTAGTCAAATAAAAAGGATGAGCGAGGATTTTTGTGTTGGAGTTGCAGGTTATCCGGAAAAACATGGAGCTGCCCCAACTTTTAAAAAAGATCTTATGTATTTAAAACAAAAAGTAGATGAGGGGGCAGACTATATAATCACTCAAATGTTTTTTGACAATGAAAAATATTTTAAATTTGTTGAGATGTGTAGAAGAGCAAGAATTCAAGTTCCAATTATTCCCGGGATAACCGCCATTGTTTCTAAAAATCAAACTGAAGGTCTTAATGGATTGCCAAGGAGATTTGATTTATGGTTGCCTGAAACATTAGATGGGAAGATAGACGAAGCAGAAAATAATAAAGAAGTGAGGAAAATTGGGATAGATTGGGCCACAAATCAGGCCCAAGAATTAATAGAACAAAAAGTTCCAGGAGTTCACTTTTTTATTTATGCTAACTCAAAATCAATAATAGAAGTTATGGAAAATTTAAATCTAAGAAAATCCTCTTCCCAAATTATAGGTGGGTGTGGCAACCAATCCTATTAAAGGATTCTCTAGTTTAAGAATTGTTTTTAAATCAATAAGTGCTTGATCACTTTCATCTAAAGCGTTATATTTTTTTCTTGAGTTTCCGATTATGGTGTCAAGTCCCCTTTCTATTGCTAATGTTAAAAAAGCATTTTGAAAAGGTAATTTGGATTTTGGGGGCATTCCATATGTAAGATTTGAGAGCCCTACTAAAGTATGAACTCCTTTCATTTCAGGATCAGAATTTACTTTTTTTATTGTATTCAAAGCCACATTAGTCAAACCTTCCATATCGGCTGCGATGGTGACCATCCCAGGATCAATATAAAGTTGATCAGGTTTGAATCCATATTCTAAAGATTTTCTAAATAAATTTTTTGCAATTTCATAATTTCTTTTTCCTTTTTCATCATAAGAAAGTAAAATGAGTTGAAACTCCTTTTTTAAAGAAAGTACATTATTAATTCTTGTTTCATTAGCAGAATTAAGAATAGGAAGACTTTTTTCATAATTATAAACTTCTAACCCGGCCCTTAATTTTGAAAAATCGTCAGAATCAAAACACAAGGGAAGATTAGTTACTTCTTGAACAGCTTTTGTTATTGCTTGCATTATTTCAATAGGAAGAGTCCCAACATTTATGTCTAAGTAATTTACTCCTTTTTCTTCTTGCTTTTGTGCTATTTTTTGTATCTCTGAAAAATTTCCACTTTCACAAGCATTATCCATTAAAGTTTTTATCCTAGGAATGCTGTAGTTTAATTTTTCCCCAATAATTGTTAAGGCATCAATTGACATTTTGAGAAGAGGTTTTTTTATTTTTTAAGAATTATTGTGATAAATATTCATTAACAAGTTCTCCCTGAACATTATCCCACCGAATAATTGTAACCTTACTGTCTAATGTTAATTCAGGATAATAATGTTGTAAATCCTTTATCATTTTTTTTTGGCTATCATATCCCTCATCAGAACATTCTATGGCAGTAACTTCTTTTAGAATACAGTGTCTTACTCCAGTTATTTCTGCTTCAACACACCAAGGATCAATAGGACAACATAACATAACTTTACTAAGAACATAATCTCTATGGCCTTCTCTTATAGTAATCTTTTTTTCTCCTTTAAGAATTTTTTCCCTGTTTCTTTCATTAGGAGAAATTAACAATGCTTGCAGTGCTCTTTTCATTTTTTAATTCTTCCCCTTCCATTTACCATCAATAATCGGAACTAGTTGGGCAAGACCATTATCATAAATTACAGCATTAGCAGCCATCCAAGAATTTGCTCCTCCGATAGTATAGGGCAAAACAAGTTTTGTGCTTGTTCCAACGATAATGGTTTTTCTTAATATTTCTGGAGCATGGCTATGCCCAGTAATACTTTTTCCATGAGCAATTTCTCTACTTGCCGCGCTTGATACTCTCGATCCCGAAAGACCCTTATCCCCATGACTTGCAAGTTGAAACCCCCATACCTTTAAATCATCTTCTCTTTCAAGAAAAGAAACATTTTTTGGAACTTTCCCCATCATTTTTATTCCTGCTTCTACTGGGTCTGTTCCATCTATCATAGCTGTAGCTAATTTTGCCCCAACCTTAGCATTCCAAGGTTCATTAATGAATCTTCCATCTTGCAGATAATCTTGAACAAATCTATGGTGATTACATGCTACAACATACACGTGTCCTCTTCCCATGGCTTTTGAAAAATGGCAAAGTTCTTGATACGCTGTTTTTAATTCTTCTTCTAAACCTAATCTCCCTCTTTCAAAGTTAATAGCTCTTGTTATTGCGTCATTTTTTTCATGATGAGTAATACTATGCCCATTAAAAAAATCATGTAGAACTAACATTTTAGGTTTAAAGCCCTCAATCATTTCATAATTAGCAGCCATTGTTTTTGGATCGTGATCCCCCAAATGAATATCTCCTAAAACAAGAGCAGTTGTTTTGGCTTTTGTAGGAGAGTTATCTCCGTCATACATCCATCCCATATCCACAAATTTCCCTGTTCCTAGAGCACCAATATGCCTCAGATTATAGTGTTCATCATCTATCACTTCTATTACCACCCCCCCAAAAGCATGTTCTCTTGCTGCCACATCCCCCCGGTGGTTATGTTCATTATAATTTGGATAAGTTACTGCACCAGTTGTTGCAAGAAGTTTTGGTAGTTTTGCATTGCTTGATGGAACTGCTTTTAATCTTTGTTTAGAATGTGCATAAACCAGACTAGTATCTGTTTGTACAAATCTAGCTCTTCCTGTAGCAGGATCAACATTTTGGGGGGGAACAACCATATCTGAAATTGCAACATTACTATTTAATTTTCTGTTTCTATGTTCTGGCCTTATAATTCTGTCCCCATAATATTTAGTCAACTCAGGATGCATTTCTTGTTCTGTAGCATCTTTTCCATTCATAGTTAAAATACTTAATTCTGCTCCCTTGTGTTTTAAGAAAGTTTTAATACTTGTAAGAAGTCTTTTATTTGGAGCTCCCTTGGTTCTTCCCCTTTTAACATCATAGTCTCCTACTGCTTGGGCAGAAGTAATAAAGTACGCTCCCTTAGAATATTTTGCCATTTACTATCACCATTTTCTAAAAATAAAAATCAAGTGTGGTTTTTAAATTATATTGTGGTAAAATGTATAATCAATTTTATCTAGGATAAACTTTCTTTTTCTTATTCAACATCACCATTTTCTTTTATTTTTTTGTCTTCATACGGTCCAAGAAGTCGTCTTTCAATTTCTGTTGCACATTGTCTCAACTCCCCACAAAAATTCTTATAATTATTATAGCTTGGTTTTATCTGTCTTTTGCAAAAAGCAAATAAAAGATAATTTAAATCCCCATCAGCTTTAACTTTAAATTTTTTCATTAACTCAAGAATTTTATCCATATTAACTCTATCTTTTTTTTCTATATATGGCATTTTTAATCTTCTCCAATACGAAAACCACATTCCCCATTGTCCACAACACGATAAGTAATACTGCTCCCCTGGCTAAAATACTTTAATTTTTTTTTATCATCGTACTTTCCTTTGGCAATTTCTTTCTGATTATAAAGCCTCATTGCAGATTCAATTTGTGCTTTTAATGCTGCAATTTCATTTGAATTTTTATTAACTGAACTTGAAATAATTTCATCAAAATCTCTTTCACTAATTTCTATTTCTGATAACTCTTCTTCACTTGGATCTGTATCCGTGGTTGTACAAGGCGCGAGGTTTAGGTTTTTTGTCGTTACTTGTGGATTTGTTCCACGATACCTTGTTAAAGGATGGGTTTTTCTTGGACCCTTTTTTCTGTCTAATAATTTATTTAGATGACTCATTTTTTTGCCCATTTACATATTTTGCAAGTTCTCTTTCTAAATCTTCAAAACTTGTGAAGATTTTAGTTGCATGGTATCTAAACCAGGGGTGGTTTTCCTCACCATTTGTAACCACAATAAATAATGGTTTTTTAAAAAGCTTTGCGTATACCATTTCTTGGATAGTTCCATAGCTTAAATTTCCATCTATTATAGCAATAACCCCATCACTTTTTGAGATTAAATTTAAATCTCTTTCAACTATAGCTTTTGCATCTGCTTCATATCTTGTTATTTTTCCTGTTGCTTTTTCAAATTGATATTCTTCTCCCCACCTATTGTAAAAGGGGTTAATTAAAATTATTCCAAGTTTTATTTCACAATCTATTTCCCATTTTCTAATTTTTGCTTTTGAAGGTAAGGGATGTGCTATGTAAAATTGTTTTCTATCACGTTTCATTTTTCTTCCATATAATTCGGCAGGTCATTTAATTCTTTTGGAAGTTTTCCCCTTTTAATGCATTCTTCAAAATGAGCAATTGCAATTAAATTCCAACAAGCTTGCATTAGATGATCTTCATCCCTCATGCCTTCCAAATATTGAAAAATATGTCTTATGGCAGATTGCATACATCTAGAAAAAGGGATTCCATGTTCCCAATTCCTAGCACCTTTTTGTTTTGCACCTCGCTCATATACTCCAGCTAATCGTTTTAATGCCAAAGGACTAATTAGCTCATAGGCTCCTTTTCCGGTATTGTCGTCTCTTTTTGCCCCAGACTTTAAATCTATTAATTTTTTCACCTTTGTTTGATACCCACACATAATTCAAAAATTCAAGAAATCTTTATAAAAATGATTATCTTTGAATATATACTATGCCGATTTACGTTATTCATGAACACAAAGCAACTCATAACCATTTTGATTTCAGATTAGAACTTGGAGGAGTTTTAAAATCATGGGCAGTTCCAAAACAACCTCCACTTAGAAAAGGAATAAAACGTTTAGCAATACAAGTTCCAGATCATGCTAAGTCTTATGCTAATTTTGAAGGGGAAATTACTCAAGGTTATGGAAAAGGAACTGTGAAAATTTGGGATAAAGGTAATTTTAGCATAGAAAAAAAGAAACCAAAAGAAATTATTGTAAATATGCAAGGAAAAAAACTCAAAGGAAGATATGCTTTAATAAAAACTGGTTATGGTAAAAAGAAAAATGGTTGGTTATTAATGAAATTATAATCCTTGGTTTTCTAAAAATTTTTCAATTTTAGCTTGCTCAATTCTACGGTCATATTTATTGTCAATTCCCAGACTATACTCTTCAAGAGAAATATATCTTCCATCTCCTTCTACATCCACAAACACCATATCTTTTACTCCACTATTAACCGCCTTTATTATACTTATAGTTTTTCCATCTTGATTCACATAAGAACTTTGGCTTAAAGTAGAGTCGGGTCCTGGAAGTATTGCAGAACTAATTACTCCCCCGATTAATATTCCACCCAACCCTGCTAGGGCACTATTTGCAAGAGTGTCATATCCTTTTGCCATAAATTCCCAAAATTACCCCCTTTTATAAAGATTGTGGTGATTTATTCTCCAGATTCTCCAGTCCAAACCTCTAAACTAGGAATATCTGCTTTGATTTTTTTAGCTTTACAAAAACCTCTAGCAAGAAGATAAAAAATAACCCCAAGACTCTTTGTGCTTTTATTATTCCCAATAATTATTTGATCAGCGCCTTTTGAAAAATTATTTGTATCGCAGACCATTAAAACATTTTTATTGACCTTTAATGTATCATTTAAAGCATTTTTATCAATCCAGTGATCAGTAACAATTGTTAGTTTATTCTCAAAAAAATCTGGAAGTGCTGTGTTAGTTAAAATTCCTGCAGGATATTTTTGAGTAAAAACTCTAATTCCAGTTATCTTGGAAAATCTCTTTGCAGCTTTCCATCCTGCTTGCCTTTTACATACAAGAATAATATCTTTTGCATCAAATTTACTTAAATATTCAACTGCTTCTTTTAATTTTTCATCAATTATGTCTGTATTAAAAATAGCAAGCCCATCAGCTCTTCTTCTATATACATATGGTTTCATAGAAGGAGTCACAACGCGAGTTCCAAGATAAATCCCAGATTTAACATAATCCTCAAGAGGAATAAGCATGTCTGTTTTTTTCTTTGCTTTAACTTGTTCTTTAAGATCTTTTGTTTCAGGGGTTTCAACTTTTTCTTTTAATTTTGCAGCCTTTTCTAAAAGAGCCTTTTTTTTAGATTCAATATCATCTTCAGAAGGTTTTCCAATTTTTTCACTAGTTTCTATTTCTTTTGATTCTTCAGGAGATTTTTTTAAATCTTCTTGAGTCTTTTCAGTTTTTAAGGACTCTCTTTCAGCCACTTTTTCTAATTCTTTTTCTTTTAGTTCAGGCTCATTTGTAATTTTCTTCTTAGGCATAAGAATTCAGATGAAAAATAGTTTATAAAGGTTTTCTATAGCTTCTTCTCAATTTCAATTAATCTTAGAATTTTTTTCTCTCTAATATCTCCCTCAATTCCACATTTAAAAAAGTCAGCTTGAAATCCAAAAGCCAAATCTGCTAAAATTGTTTCTTCTGTTTCTCCGCTTCTATGAGAAAAAACAAGCTTAATATTGTGCTTTTTAGCTAATTCACACACCTTTTGAACTTCTAATAAGGACCCACATTGATTTGGTTTAACAATAATTGCATTAATACTTTTATTTTCAATTGCTTTTTTCAATCTTTTTGAACTAGTGACTGTCAAATCATCTCCAACAATCAAACTTTTTGGGAATTTTTTTAATAATTTAGCAAAACTTTCAAAATCTTCTTCTCCAAAACCATCTTCTACATAAAATAAATCAAAATTTTTCATGAGGTTTTCTAAATATCCTAGTTGTTCTTCTTCTGTTCTTTTTAGCAAAGGATTTTCATAATGGTATTTTTTTCTTTTGTAAAAACTAGATGCTGCAACATCAACCCCCATAGGAACCTTGTGTTTTTTAATAATATCAAAAACTTCTCTTTCATTAAGAGTGGTCATCCAAGCATTTTCATCATTTTCCCTAGATTCAAATTTTTGGTCTTTTTCTTTTAGATCCTGTTTTAATATTTGCTTTATTTTTTTATTTAACTCAAATGATTCTTTTACAGATTTTTTATTTGGAATAAGAAGAAATTCTTGAAAATCTGGTTTTCTTTCTGAATGCGAGTGTTTTCCTCCTCCAACAACATTTCCAACCAATCTAGGAAATTTTTTTGCATTTGGATTTATTAATTGCCATACATTTTTCTTCTTCTCTCTTGCAAGTGCTTTTAATACAGCAGACTCTAAAGCAAAAAGAGTGTTGGCCCCAATATGTCCTTCAACAATATCTTC
>Ga0272443_10004632_pt1 | contig 14791 bp, 13 predicted proteins | sample SSMAcet12_FD_193581 | JGI IMG/M metagenome (GOLD analysis project Ga0272443, IMG submission 193581) | Marine sediment archaeal communities from Little Sippewissett salt marsh, Falmouth, MA, United States - SSM-Acet-12 | ecosystem: Environmental > Aquatic > Marine > Wetlands > Sediment ...
AAAAAGAAAATATGAAGGGGATCGTCAAGGGATATCCGGTTCGTGAAGACATTACGATGCCGATTCAGGAACAGCTCATCGTCGAGCTCTACTCGAAGTAGGCGATACCGAACCGCCGGCGCCAAAATCCCGCTGCGGTTTTTCCCCGAAGACGTTCTGGAGCAGAAACCATGTCATCCAATGATATCGTTTATATGAATTGGCAGGAGATGATCAGGCCGGAAAAGGTCGCCGTTGAAAGCAGCAGGGCCGCCTACGGCAAGTTCGTCTGTGAGCCGTTGGAAAGAGGGTTTGGGATCACCATCGGAAACGCGCTGCGTCGGGTGATTCTCTCCTCTCTTCACGGGGCGGCTATCACCTCCGTGAAGTTCGATGCAGTGATGCACGAGATGAGCGTCATTGCCGGCGTCCTGGAGGATGTTTCGGAGATCATTCTCAACCTCAAAGAAGTCCGGCTGAAGATGGCGGACAGGGAACCGCGAACGATCACCATCGAATCCAAGGGGGAGGGGACGGTTACGGCGGCAAACATCGTCAGCCCCGATGGAAAGGTGAAGGTACTCAACCCCGAACAGCACATCGCCACCCTTTCAGGCGAGGCCGATTTGAAAATGGCGATGACGGTGCAGGTCGGCAAAGGCTACACCCTGGCGGAGCAGAACAAAGACGAAGAGGCGCCGGTGGGAACGATTCCCATCGATGCCGTATTTTCTCCCATTCGCCGGGTGAACTACGTTGTCGGCCAGGCCCGGGTCGGCCAGCGCACCGACTACGACAAGCTGACCATCGAAGTGTGGACCGACGGCAGCGTTCTTCCAGAGGATGCGGTGGCCTACGGGGCCAAGATTCTGAAAGAACAGATGTCGATCTTCATCAACTTCGACGAGGGCGCAGAGCCCGAACCGGAAAGAAAGGGAGACCGGGAAGCCAGGCCGAAATTCAACGAGAATCTCTACCGGAGTGTGGACGAACTGGAGCTGTCGGTTCGAAGCGCCAACTGCCTGAAGAACGCCGATATTCACAAAATATATCAACTCGTCCAAAAGACCGAGGCCGAAATGCTGAAAACGAAGAACTTCGGCCGCAAATCACTCAATGAAATCAAGGAAGTCCTGTCGGAGATGGGCCTCTCCCTCGGAATGCAGCTCGATGGGTTTGTTCCCCCCCAAGAGGACTCTGAAGAAGGAGAATAGGCAGCCCCATGAGACATCGCAAATCCGGGATCAAGTTGAATCGTACCGCCAGCCACCGGAAGGCCATGTTTCGAAACATGGTTACCTCCCTGTTCAAGCACGAGCGGATACAGACCACCGAGGTCAAGGCCAAGGCGTTGAGAAGCTGGGTGGATCATCTGGTCACACTGGCCAAGCGGGGAGACCTGCATGCGCGGCGCCAGGCGCTTTCCATCGTCCGGGAAAAGAATGTGGTTCACAAGCTCTTTGAAGATGCGCCGAAACGGTTCGGAAGCATTTCCGGCGGGTATACCCGCATCGTCAAGCTCGGCCTTCGAAAAGGGGATGCTGCCCCCATGTCTCTTCTGGAGCTGGTCACTGCAGAATCCGCCGGCGCGTCGAAAACCAAGAAGAAAAAGCCGGCCAAAGCAAAGGGCAAAAAACCGGCGGTCGCTCCGGAGGCCGCATCCCCATCGGCAGAGGCGCCTGCAAAAGCCGGGCCCGTCGAATCGACCGAATCGGCCGAGGCAGCGGCGGAGGCCGAAACCCCTGCGCCGGATATCCAAGAAGAAGTCGAACCCAGCGCCGAGACGGCTCCGGCAGAAGAGACCGAGCCAAAAGCCGGCGCGGATTCAATAGACGGCCCGACGGAGGCATCAACCGAAGAAGGGAAAAAAGAAGACTGAACGGGAAGACCGGGATTCAGTCTGTGACTTGCCGACCCATCAGCCCTGGCGCGTAGACCCGCGTCAGGGCTTTTTTTTTGCTCCGGCACCCGGCACAAAACGAAAGAGTCCGAGGCCGGTCCGCGCTCCGGAGCGGTGCGGTTTTTCTTTTTTGGCCTCATACAGGTGACGATCCGCCCGTTTGAGAAGGGTTTCCGGAGTATCTCCCGCCTCTTCGCCCATGGTGGCGATTCCGTAGGAAAGCGTTACCGGAATCTGCGCCGATGGCGTTTTCAGCGGCCGCCTCCGGGCGGTCTTCAGCACACGGGCCATCAATTGCTCCGCCGCCGCCCGGTCGCTGGCCGGCAGGATCACCACAAACTCGTCGCCGGCAAAGCGGGCCGCGATGTCCGAAGCCCGGGTGCAGCCCTCGAGCAGCTGCGCCCAGTGCCTGAGCAGCGCATCGCCGGTTTCATGGCCCCAGGTGTCGTTGACGGCTTTAAAGTCGTCCAGGTCGATGAACACCAAGCTCAACGCATGGCCGTACCGGCGGCAGCGGTTGCATTCACGTTCCAGCACCCTTTTCATGACGCGGCGGTTGAGCAGTCCGGTCAGGGCATCGTGGTAGGCCAAAAACGAAAGCTTTTCATGGGCGGTCACGTTGGAAAGGCAAAGTGACACCTTGACCCCGAGCTGCTGCAGAAAAACCGAGTCCTTGTCGGGCGTATATCTTTCCGGGTTTTCATCTCCGAGGTTGAGACTGCCGATCAACCGCCCGCCCAAAAACAGGGGTACCACGGCCAGGGAACCCAAGCGGCCCTTGCTCGGTTCGGGAAACAGGTCGGAGAAGGTGTTCAGGTCCCGGTCGGCCAGAAGCGGCGCACGGCCGGCGCCCAGCAATTCGGCGAAGCGCAAACCGTCGATCCGCTTGAGGCGAAGGGCCAGGTCCTGTTCGGTTTCCAGCAGGGGAAGCAGGCGGCCGGCTTCGCTGTCTTCGATGAGGGCCAGCCATACATAGGGGATAGCGAACACCGATTCGATTTCCTTCAGCAGGACGTTGAAAAGGTCCCGAAAGTTGAGAATCGACAGGATGCGGGTTTCCACATGGAAGAACTTCGAAGAAAGTTTTTCGTAATCTTCCAGAAGGTGAAAAAGCGTTGCGTCTTCCACGAGGATTTCTCCCGGGTTGCGGGACGCCGGCGGTCCCTGCGGCGATGCTGCAGGCTACTGCAAAACGCTGGATTCCGTCAAGCGCGGGAATGTTTTGACATCGCCGTCTCAAGACTCTATACTACCGCGCAACATCTCGTCAGAGACGCCCTTGCCCCCCTCATCTTCTCTTTTTTGGAGATTGTTTTGCCGGCAGAAAAACGGATGCGCTTGGACGAAGCCATCGACCGCTTCGTTGAAGACGGCAGCTGCGTTGCGATGGGAACGGGGCTGGAGACGTGCATTCCCTTTTCCGCGGGCCATGAGATCATCAGACAAAAAAAGAAAAACCTCGTCTTGATCGGGCCGATTTCCGATGTGCTTTTTGACCAGCTGATCGGCGCCGGATGTGTCCGCAAAGTCCAGGCCGCTTGGGTGGGAAACGTCATCACCGGCTCCGGATACAATTTTCGCAGAGCCGTGGAACAAGGGCGCCTTACGGTCGAAGATCACTCCAACCTGACCCTGACCATGGCCCTGCGGGCGGGCGCCATGGGCGTCTCTTTCATGCCCTCGAAAACAGCGCTGGGAAGTGATCTTGTCCGCAGCAATCCCGGCCTGAAGCCGATCTTTTGCCCCTTCACCGGTGAGCGGCTCATGGCGGTTTCCGCCATCTGTCCGGATGTATGCATCGTACCGGTTCAGCGCGCCGACGTCCACGGAAACGCCCATGCCTGGGGAAACCTGGGGCTCAGCCGGGAGGCCTGTTTGGCCAGCAAGCGGATTATTCTCACCGCCGAGCGCATCGTGGCGCCTGAGGTGATCGGCTCGGATCCGAACCGGGTGCTGACGCCGGGGTTTCGCGTCAGTGCGGTGGTCCACGAGCCGTGGGGCGCCCATCCTTCGCCGATGCCAGGGTTTTACAACCGGGATCATCAGGCCTTCGTCGACTACCAGGAGGCGAGTCGGACAGCGGAAAGCTATCATCGATGGAAAGCGACCTGGGTCGACGGTGTTTCGGACCGCGAAAAATATATGGATCGACTGGGCTCCGAACGGATACAGGCCCTGGCCCTGGGAGAGCATCTGATCTCTGAACCGGCCGATTTCGGATACTGACCCGCCGATGACATCCTACACGCCTCAGGAATTGATGGTCACCGCCGCCGCACGCCATGTCGCAGACGGGGAGGTGGTATTTGTCGGGATGCGCCTTCCCCTCCTGGGCTTCCTGCTCGCAAAGGAAACCCATGCACCGAACGCCGTCGGGATATACGAATTGGGCATCGTCCGGGACAGCGCCGCACCGGCGCCGATTCTGACCATGGGAGATCTGCCGAATCTTTATCGGGCCAGCTGGCTTGCCGACACCGGAGACGCCATGGCCCTGCTGCAGCAGGGTCGCGTCGACCTGAGCTTTATCGGTGGCGCCCAGGTCGACCTTTACGGGAATCTGAACACGACCTGCATCGGAGACCTGCAACACCCCGAAACCCGACTGCCGGGAAGCGGGGGGGCATGCGACCTTGCCAGCCTGGCCGGACGGCACATTCTGATCATGGCCCACCAGCGGCGGCGGTTCGTTCCCCGGGTCGACTACATCACCTCTCCGGGCTACGGCGACGGCCCCGGCTGGCGGCGCCGTGTGGGGCTGCCCAGGGGCGGCCCCAGCGCCGTGATCACCACCCTGGGCTGTTTTTCTTTTGACCCGCGGAGCCGCCGGATGCAGCTGGACACGATCCACCCGGGCGTGGCCCCGGAAACGATCCGGTCCGAAACCGGCTGGCCCATCGATCTTCCCGAAGCGCCGGCCGAAACAACGCCGCCCAGCGAACACGAACTAAAGGTCCTGCGCCGGTTCGATCCGGAGGGATACTGGACGGGCAGGCGGTGACCCCGGCAGCTCGATTTTGCTTGACAAAGTTTCATTGTAGCTGCAAAATAGCTCCTTAAATCATCTTTGGTAAATGAACGCTGTTTAGTGCCAGGGGAGTGCGCAGAAACCAGCAGGCCAAAAAAGGAGGCAACGATGAGGCAAAAGAGTTTGATGATCCTGTCAGCGGTATTGGCGATCGCCTTTGTCCTGGGGGTCGGTCCGGCGATTGCGGCAGCACCTTCTCTTGACGCATGGAAGCCCGCCTTTGATCCATCCGGCGCCAAGTACAAGTGTATCGTGTCAAATGTCTCCCACCCGGTGCTCAAGGGCGTTTACGCCGGCTTTGCCATGCGAGACGAGCTGTGGAAACGGACAAACGGTCAAATCTACCTCGATTTCAAACCCTTTTCCATGCTCGGAGGAGAAGTGGAGGTGCTCAACCAGCTGCAGATGGGCGCCATTCAGGGAATGGGCGTCAGCTCTGTCGCCTCGACCAATCTCGGCCCCCGGTTCGGCCTGATCAACCTGCCGTTTCTAGTCAACTCCTTTGAAAAACTCGACAAGTTCGTGGCCAGCGGCAAGCTGTTCGATCACTACATGAACGCCATGGACCACCAGGGCATCATTGGCGTGGACATCACCGGCTACGGCAACTACGGATGGGCCACCACCCGGCCGGTGAAAAATCTGGCGGATGCTGGAAAGATCAAGTTTCGGACGGCCGAAGCCGCGGTCAACCAGCTCCTTTACAAGCAGTGGGGGTTAAACGCGGTGGTCATGCCCTGGCCCGACGTGCCTGTCGCCCTGAAGCAGGGGGTCATCGAAGGCCTGGACCACACGCCCATGGTCTGCAACATCACCAAGAAGTTCGAAGTCGCCAAGTACTATACCTACGTCGATTACGCCCAGGGGCTTTTTATCTGGATCTTCAACAAGGCCTGGTACAACAAGCTGCCCGCAGACCTGCAGAAGATCTTCGTCGAAACGGTCCACGATGTCTGCGCTGACATCCGCGAGCAGACCAAGGTCCAGGAGGCCGTGGAGATCATGAAGGCCTCCAAAAACGGCATCGAGTTTTACGCCCTGCCCGGGGATGAAATGGAGTGGCTTAAAAAGAAGGGGGACGCGGCCCACGAGGAATACAAGGCGGAAATCAACAAGCTCTATTCAGGAGACACCTACCGCCCGGCTGACTTTCTCAAGGAAGTCCAGGACTACATGGGATATCAACGGCCGTAGACGGGATCGATCCAAAGAGAAAGGGGGCTTTTTACTGGCCCCCTTTCTCTTGTGATGTCAATCATACCGCCAAAAGGAACCTGCCCATGATCGGCCGATTTTTCAAGTTCGTGGACCGGGCGTTGACCTTCTTCGAAGAATGGACCCTGTTCATCACCGTGATGGTCGCCCTGGTGGCCCTGTTTTTCAACGTCATTCTCCGCTACGGGTTTAACTACTCCCTGACGTGGTCCGAAGAGCTCGTCCGGGAGGTGATCATCTACACCACCTTGATCGGCTGCTCGGCAGCGGTCAAGAACCGTTCCATGATCAAGATCGATGCATCGGTGCAGCTCTTTCCGAAAATGAAGGTGCCGCTGACCTTTTTCAGCAACCTGGTCACCTTGATCTTTTCGGTGATGGTGCTCTACCTGGGATGGCAGCTTGCCGCCCTCCAGGTGCAGACCATGCAGAAAACCATTATCTTGCAGATTCCGTTGGTCTATATTTTTGCCATTCTTCCGTTGATGGGCGCAATGATGCTGATCCGCATCCTGCAGGTGTTTTACGAGGACATTGCCGAGCTTCGGGCCGGCAGAAAAACCGGGTAAAATCACTGACGCGATTTTGCGGCCGTTTCGCGTTTCGCGACACACGAAGCCAAAGAGATTGAATTTGATGCACCGGGTAGGGTTGGAGATTGTGAAAACCCCACGGAGAAGACCGGCTTGAAGTTGTTCTCAAACCCACCGGCAGGTGGATTCTGAACCAACCGCTTTGAGCGGTTCATCACTCATGCCGGCGGCATGACTCCGGAGTCGGAAGCAAGGAGCCCCGTTTTATGGAAACGAGCCACGTGATCATCCTGCTGATCCTGCTGGGCTGCATGGCCTCTTACATTCCCGTCTTCATGTGCCTTTTTTTCACAGCGGTTCTAGGGTTTGTCTTTTTCACCGACCTGCCCCTGCTGCTGCTGGTTCAGACTCTCCTGCGGAGCATGGACAACTTTGCCCTGGTGGTGGTGCTGTTTTTCATCCTCTGCGGCAACATCATGACCGCCGGGACCATTGTCGACAAGCTGATCAAGGTGGCCAATGTGCTCGTGAGCTGGCTGCCCGGTGGGCTGGGCATGGCCGGCGTGCTCGCCTGCGGGCTGTTCGGGGCCATCTCCGGCTCCACCGTGGCCACGGTGGTGGCCCTGGGGGGGTTCATGATCCCGGCATTGATCGACAACGGATACCCGCAGAAATATACCCTCGGGCTGATGACCACCTCGCCCAATCTGGGGGTCATTATCCCCCCCAGCATCGGCATGATCCTTTACAGCATGATCAGCAACGTTTCCCTGGAAGGGCTGTTTTTGACCGGTTTTGTACCGGGGGTTCTGATCATGTTCGGGGTCTGTGTATACTCGTTTGTCATTTTCCGCACGAAGACGGAAATTACGCGGATGCCGTTTCCCGGATTCGGCGGTCTGATCCGAGTCCTCAAGGAAGGGTTCTGGTCGCTGATGCTGCCGATCATCATCTTCGGCGGGATTTTTTCCGGGGCCTTCACTGCAAACGAGGCGGCGGTGGTCGCCTGTATCTACGCTTTCATGGTGGAGCTGTTCATCCACCGGTCGATCCGCTTCGGAGAGGTGAAAAAAATCACCGTCAGTTCCGCGGTGACCTCGGCGACCCTGCTGATCATCGTGGCCGGCGCCTCGTGCTTCGGTCGGCTCCTGACCCTGGAAAACATCCCCGGTGCCATCACCGAGACCGTGCTGTCCGCCATCGACTCGCCGCTGCTTTTTTTGATCGCCATGAATATTCTGCTGCTCTTTGTCGGCATGTTCATGGACATCATTTCGGCCACCCTGATCCTGGGGCCGGTATTTATCCCCATGCTCGGCGCGTTCGGCATCGATCCGATGCACTTCGGGTTGATCATGACGGTCAACCTGGCCATCGGCTACTGCACCCCGCCCATGGGGGTCAGCCTGTACATCACCGGAGCCATCGCCAACAAGGACCTGATCTATGTCTCCCGGGCGGTGATTCCGTTTATCATTATCCAGTTGATCGTCCTGGCCATCATGACCTACATGCCGAATCTGGTGCTCTGGCTGCCCAGAGCCATGGGATTTCTGTAGTAGGGTTCAGAGGTTAAGGGGTTCCAAGGTTCGGAGGTTCAAGGTTCCAAGGTGAAAGCTTGAACCCCGAACCCGGAACCCCAAACCCCGCAGGCCGGCCGCTGTTTTCTCCGTTTTTTTTCTTGACTTCAAGAGCCCCCGTTTCCTATAGTTACATTATAGTTAAATTGTAGTTGTTCGGCCGCCGAAAGCCGGTTCCGCCGAGCAGCAACACTCGCCGTTTCCGCTCCCACGGGAACATTTCGAAAGCCGCTTTTCCCGCCCGGCCGGAGCCGGGCTCGCGGCAAACACGGGCGAACCCTCGCCTTTCCACTTGAAAGAGGAGGCCCCATGAAACTGAAGCAAATATCGATCGCCATTGAAAACGATCCCGGCCGGCTGTTCGAGGTCACCGAGGCCCTGGGTGACGCCGGGATCAATCTGCGGGCCTTGACCCTGGTGGAGAGCGGCGGCGGTTTCGGGGTGCTGCGGATTCTCGTCTCGGATGTGGCCCGCACCCGCCGGCTGCTCATGGAAAAAAACATGCCGGCCAGGGTTCACGAGGTGATCGCGGTCGAAATCGAGGACAAGCCCGGTCAGCTGGCAAAGCTGCTCAAGCCGCTGCATGCCAGTGGGGTGAACGTAATCTATACTTACGCGTTTGTGCGCATGTCGACCGGCAACGCCGTGATGATCTTTCGCTTCAGCGACAATGACAAGGCGGCACAGATCCTCGAGCAAAACGGCATCAAACTGCTCGACGCCGAGTCCTTCGGCATCCTCGAAGCAGAGGAGTAGGGCACCCCAGGGACGGTCCGGTCTTTAAAGGATGGACCGAAGGATGGGTTTATCAGCAAAGAGGGGGGCATGATGAGCGAGAACAGGACGTTTGAACCCCGGAAGTTTGCCGTCGTCGGTGCGGGTCCGGTGGGCTGCATCGTGGCCGCGTTTTTGTCCAAGGGCGGATACGAGGTGGCCCTTTGCGACGTGGTGCCGGAGCTGCTCGAGCCGGCCGCAAAAAGGGGGATCATCATCGAAGGGGCGGAAACCCTTCAGCAGACGGTTGCCAGGACCTGCCTCAGCGTCGACGAGCTGGCAGACGTGAAGCCCGATGTGATCTTTATCACAGTCAAAGCCAACGCCCTGCCGCTGATTGCCTCGGCCATCGAAGAGTTCCATCGGCCGGAAATGATGTTGGTCAGCTGGCAGAACGGCATCGATACCGAGCTGGAGCTGGCCCGGCCCCTGGGGCGGGAATCGGTCCTGCGCGCCGTGGTCAATTACGGCTGCGGGCTCAAAGCTCCCGCCCATGTAGTGATGCCCTTTCACCACCCCCCCCACAGCATCCAGGAACTGGAAGCGCCGGCTGCCGGGGCGGCAAAGGCCATCGCCAAGGTTTTGTCCGGCTGTGGGCTTCAGACCGCGCGCACGGACCAGATCGTTTCCATGGTCTGGCGCAAGACGATCATGAACGCCTCCATGAACCCGGTGTGCGCGGCCACTGGCCTGACCATGTCCCAGGTCATGGGTGATCCCATCGTGTTTCAGATCGTCGACGCCCTGGTCAAGGAATGCATCGCTGTGGCTCGGGCAAATGAAATCAACGTCGGCTGGGACTACTACCCGTATGCGATTTCCTATATGAAAAATGCGGGAAACCACAAACCGTCCATGCTCATGGACATCGAAAACCGGCGCAGAACCGAGATCGACTACATCAACGGCAAGTTCGTGGAATACGGAGAGCAGGCCGGCGTCAAGACTCCCTACAACCAGACGCTGCGTTCGCTGGTCAAGGGGCTGGAATCGGCGCTGTGAAACCGAAGATGGCTTGTTTATGTCATTGAAAAAACTATTTGTCGGTGTGGATGTCGGCGCATCACGGACCAAGGTCGCCGTCCTCGACGCCCAAAAAAACCTGCTCGGATGGTCGGTTGAAAAATCCGGGACCGACTTTTCCGCCACTGCGGACCGATGCCTGCAAACGGCGCTTCAAATGGCCGGGGCCGATGCAGCGGCGGTGTCCAGGACGTTTTCCACGGGCTACGGGCGCAAGAACGTGTCGTATTCTCAGGACACCAGGACCGAGATCGGATGCCACGCCAAGGGGTGCTATCATTATTTTCCCTTTGCCATTACCGTGATCGATATCGGGGGACAGGACAACAAGGTGATCAAGCTCGACGATGCGGGCCGTCGGATCAGCTTCAAGATGAACCGCAAGTGCGCTGCCGGCACGGGCGCATTTTTGGAAGAGATGTCTCCCCGGCTCGACATCCCGCTGGAGGCCATGGACGGGTTGGCACGCCGCTCCCACGATATGGTCAAACTGGGCAGTTTCTGCACCGTGTTCTCCGCCACAGAGGTTCTGGAAAATATCCGTAACGGCAGACGGGTGGAAGACATCGTCAAAGGGCTTTTCTATTCGGTGATCAAGCGGGTCATGGAGATGGACGCCATGACCGACAAAGTCGTCATGACCGGGGGGGTGGTGGCCAACAACCCGTATCTGGTCATGATGGCGGAAGAGATTCTGGGCCGATCGATTCTGGTGCCCGAGCATCCGCACCTGACCGGTGCCATCGGGGCGGCCCTGTATGCGATCGAAGACATCGGCGAAATTCACCGCTGAGACGCAGAGGGCGCAGAGATCGGGAATGCCTAAAATGCCTAAAATGAGCTTAAATGCCTAAAATTTTGGAAAACTGCCCGTTTGATATGTTTTAGGCATTTATCGCGTGCTTTACGGATTTCCATTCAACACACGAAGTGGTGAACTGATAACAACCTCAATCCCAACGGGGGACGTTTCATGACCGAAGAGAAAAAAGTGACGATCAAAAAGCTCGAAGCGGCAAAGACCATCGGCAAGTTCATGGCAGACTACTACTACGACCTGGACAACGCCGCCAAGACCGATGAAAGAAAAGTCGCCTGGTGCACGAGCGTGGGGCCGGCCGAAATTCTGCGGGCCATGGGATTCGCGGTCTATTTTCCTGAAACCCACAGCGCCATGATCGGCACCACGAGAATGGCCACGGACCTGATTCCCAAGGCCAATGCCATCGGCTACTCGCCTGATATCTGCTCCTATTTAACGGCTGATGTCGGCGCCTACCTGGAGGGAGTCTCTCCCCTGTCCAAGGCATTCAAGGGGATCGAAGGGCCGCCCAAACCCGACGTGCTGGTCTTCAACACCAACCAGTGCCGGGACGTCCAGGACTGGTTCAATTTCTACGGCGAGGAGTACGACGTACCGGTGGTGGGGGTGCATTCCTACGTCGGTGTCCAGGAGGTGGAAGATGCCCATATCCGGTCCATCGCCAAGCAAATGCAGGAAATGATCCCGGCCCTTGAGGAGGTTTCCGGAACCAAGTTCGATATCGACCGCCTCCGGGAGGCGGTGGCCCTGTCCAGGGAGTGTTCTGACCTGTGGAAGGAGGTGCTCGACACCGCTGCGGCCGTGCCTTCTCCCATCACCTTTTTCGACGGCACAACCCTGATGGGAGCGGCCGTGGTGGGCCGCGGTACGAAAGAAGCCAACGACGTCTACCGGGTCTTGCTGGCTGAGCTCAAAGAGCGGATTGCCAACGGCGAGGGGGCCGTGGAAGACGAGCGGTACCGGATATACTGGGACGGCATGCCGGTATGGGGGCGGTTGGGCGCCCATGCCAAGATGTTTGCCGGCCTCAGGGCAAACGTGCTGGCGTCCACCTATTGCAACAGCTGGATTTTTTCGGCCCTCGATCCGGCCGAACCGTTTGAGAGCATGGCCCGGGCCTACACCGAGCTGTTCATCGTCCGGGCCGATGCGCCCAAAGAGACCTACATCAAAAACATGCTGGATTTTTTCAAGGTCGACGGGATCATTTTCCACGATGCAAAGACCTGCCCCAACAATTCCAACTGCCGGTACGGTATGCCCCAGCGGATCCAGAAGGCCACCCATCTGCCGTTTCTGGTCATCAACGGGGACCTCAACGATATGCGGCTCATCTCCGACGAGCAGACCAAAACCAACGTGGAGGCGTTCATCGAGCAGTTGGAGGAAGGAAAATGATGCGTGTGTTTCGTGTTTGGTGTTTCGTGTTTTGCCCTTGATGGAAAGCCCGGCGGCACCATCGGCCCTAAACGCCAAACACCAAAAACCAGACACTGTTTTTAAGGAGAAGATATGCTCGATTCATTGTTCAACCCCAAAAAGGTCGCCGTCATCGGCGCTTCGTCCAAAGAGCTGCACATCGGCAACCGGGTGATCAAAAACCTGATCGATTTCGGGTTCAAAGGGGAGATCTACCCGATCAATCCCAAGGCCGATGAGATCCGGGGCCTGCCCGCCTTCAAGTCGATCGCCGACGCCCCGGACGGCATCGACGTGGCGCACATGGTCATTCCGGCCAAGTTCGTTCCCCAGGCCATGGAAGACTGCGGAAAGAAGGGGGTCAAGAACGTCATTATCAACTCCGGCGGATTTTCAGAGACCGGTCCGGAAGGTGCGGCGATCGAAAAGGCGTTTCTCGAACAGGCCAAAAAATACGGCATCCGGGTGTTCGGCCCCAACTGCCAGGGGATCATCAACACCGACCCGAAAGTACGGGCCTACTGCAATTTTACTTTCACTTTCCCGGACCCGGGCGCGATTTCCATCGTGGCCCTCTCCGGCGGAGTGGCCGAAGTGATCCACCAGGCGTTTTCCGCCATGGGGGTCGGCACCCGCATTTATGCCTCCAACGGCAACGCCTGTGACATCACCATCCCGGAACTGATCCGCTACCTGGGCGATGAGCCAGGCACCCATGTCATCGTCACCTACGTGGAGGGATTAAAGGATCCGGCGGGGTTTTTGGCGGCCTGCACCGAGGTGGCGGCCAAAAAGCCGATTTTGGCCATGAAGGCCGGCCGCACCAAGGAAGGGGCAAAGGCGGCGGCCTCGCATACCGGCGGCCTGGCCAAAGAGGACATCGCCACCGACCTGATTTTTGATAAGGCCGGTGTGCTTTCCTTCCAGGACGAAGGAGAGCTCATCCAGGCTGCCGTGGCGTTTTCCGCCGAACCGATCCCCCGGGGCAACCGGGTGGGCATCATCACCAACACCGGCGGTCCGGCCGTCATCGGCACCGACGTCATGGTCGCCGCCGGTCTTACCCTGCCGCCGCTTTCGGAAAAAACCGAGCGGGTGCTCAAAGAAACCCTTTTTGCCGAGGCGTCGGTGGCCAACCCTGTGGACGTGCTGGCCACCGGAACCGCCCAACACTACCGGGCGTGCCTCGACGCCATGATGGAAGACGACAATTTCGACTGTGTCTTTGTCAACTTCGTCACCCCTTTTTTCGTCGACACCGACAGCATTGCCCGGGAAATCGCCGAAGTCCACCGCCAAAAGAAAAAGCCGCTGGTCTGCAACCTGATGACCGACCGCCGCCAGTGGACCGAAACCGTCCGCATCCTCTCAGACGCCGGCGTTCCGTGTTTTGCGCTGCCCGGCGAAGCGGCCCGGGCCATGTCCGCCCTGGTCCGGTATCGGCAGATTCTGGACCGGGAAAAAGCCGAGATCAAACGCGTTGCCGACGCCGGCACCGACAAGGCCTTGCAGCTGCTGGATCGGGCGAAATCCGCCGGCCGAAGCATGCTACTTGCAGACGAGGTGTACGGGATTCTGGAGGCTTACGGCATCGACGTTCCAAAATGGAGGCTGGCCGAGGACCCCGCGTCGGCGCAAAAGGCCGCCGAGGAAATCGGGTTTCCGGTGGTTCTCAAGGCAGACGCCCCCTCCATCGTTCACAAGAGCGATGCGGGCGGGGTCGTCCTGGGACTTTCCGACCCTGCGGCCGTCTTCAAGGCTGCAGAAAAGATGCAAAAGAACCTGTCCGCGCCGGACTTTCGATTCTTCGTGCAGCGGCAGCTGCCTTCCGGACTCGAACTGATTTTGGGCGCAAGAGCCGAGCAGGGGCTCGGCCACGCCGTGGTGTTCGGTCTGGGCGGGATCTTTGTGGAGGTTCTCAGCGACGTGCGCTTTTGCCTGACGCCCGTGAGCCCGGCAGAAGCGCGGAGAATGCTTTCTTCGATCAAGGGGGCGGCCCTGCTCGACGGTGTGCGCGGCCAAAAGGGAGTGGACAAGGAATCGATCGTCGATGCCGTTGTCAGGCTTTCTCGGCTCCTGAGCGACCTTGCCGGAATTCAGGAGATGGACCTCAACCCGGTCTTTGCCTATGAAGACCGGGTGATGGTCGCCGATGCCCGCATCTTGGTGTAGTAAAATCGCTGCTGAGATTTTACGAAGGAATTGACGGCGGCAGGTTGGGGAGAATGATGTTACCGCAGAGACGCTGAGACCGCGGAGGATGCACAGAGAAGATTGAAAAAAGTTCTCTCTGCGTTTTCTGTGTCTCGCCGGTGAAGTTTTTTTTGGATCCGAGATACATCAAAAATTATACCATTGAGCATTACAGCTTCGACGTCCGCGGAACGGTATAAAAAATTGTACGGTTCGATCTTTGGCGCAGGTGATAACCATACAGCATGAAAGAGGAGTGCACATGACGGCCTGGCTCAATTTAGGAGAAATCCTCAAGGTCAATGCAAAGAAGTACCCCGATAC
>Ga0272443_10004634_pt1 | contig 14788 bp, 10 predicted proteins | sample SSMAcet12_FD_193581 | JGI IMG/M metagenome (GOLD analysis project Ga0272443, IMG submission 193581) | Marine sediment archaeal communities from Little Sippewissett salt marsh, Falmouth, MA, United States - SSM-Acet-12 | ecosystem: Environmental > Aquatic > Marine > Wetlands > Sediment ...
TCCCCGCCAAGGCCCGGAACGACTTCGGCATCACCACGGTGGAGTACGTCAACGGTTTCTTCGGTCGAGGGACAATGGACTTCCACGAGGCCGCCAAGAACTCCGGCTACCTGAAGGAACTGCTGCGGCGCAGTCGCGACGCCGGGGTTGTCAATCATCTGATCATGGTGGACGACGAGGGGCCCTTGGCCGATACGGACCAGAGCAAGCGATTGGCGGCGGTTGAGAGCCACAAGAAATGGATCGAGGCCGCCAGGTTCCTGGGCTGCCAGAGTGTCCGCGTGAACCTGCATGGGCAGGGCTCGGCGTCGGGCAAGCAGTCGGCTTCCATCGATTCGCTTGGACGACTGGGTGATTTCGCCCGGGCGATGCCGATCAATGTTCTGGTCGAGAACCACGGCCACGAATCTTCCAACGGCGCCTGGCTGGCGACGGTGATGAAACAGGTGGCCCGGCCCAACGTCGGCACGCTCCCTGACTTCGGCAATTTCTGCCTGTCGCACCCCTGGGGCAACCCGCTGGAGAACTGCGCGGATCTCTACGATCGCTACCGGGGCATGGCCGAGTTGCTGCCCTTCGCCAAAGGAGTCAGCGCCAAGTCCTACGATTTCGACGCGCAGGGCGAGCAGCCGCTGATGGACTACGAACGACTGTTGAGTCTCGTGAAGGCTTCCGGCTTCGCCGGTTACATCGGCATTGAGTTCGAAGGCCGGACTCAGCCCGAAGACGAAGGCATTCGCAAAACCAAACGCCTCCTGGAGAAGTATCTCTAGCGCCTCAGGGCGGCCATTCGATTGCCGCCCGAGTGTGGGGCTGTTGCCCATCGCCCATGACCTTGAGAAATGCGGCGTATCGTACCGTGCCCCCGCCGGGTGCAGGGGCACGATTCTGACCGATCGGTTCATAAACCTGCGTTCGGCAGGGGGAGCATGGGCATCCGATACTCCGGCACTTCGTACTCGGTGGAGAAGACCGGTACTTCGTCGGCATCAGGGAATCCATCCCGCGGGTCCGTATCTTGATCGTGCAGCGCCCCAAACATGGGATGATCCGGATCATCACGTCCACTGTAGACTTCGGCGCGACCGGTGGCGACGATGGTATCCGCATCGGTGGCTGTTGCTGTTCCTCGGTAGACCAGCATCCAAACCACATCGCCGTATCCGGCTTCGTGCGTGCCCGTCGTTCCGTAGCCGATATAGGTGTAGTCCCAGGTACTGGGCCCGGTTCTGACCCAGGAACCCACAGAATCGGTCCGTGTGGTTACCTCCGGGAACATGCCAAAAAGAGCCGGGTCCGGGTTGAGGACTTTCATGACAACCGGTGAAATCCCATTCTGCTCTTCACCAACCACCTCGACCCAGGCCATTTGCTCTTCTCCCGCGTCTCCACGAGCCTGGCGCCCCGTCCAAATGCCCCTGGGATCGACTTCATCAGACAGCGCCGTAGATACGAGTCCCGGACCGGGCCAGGGCTCCGGATTGGGAATCAAGCCCGCGCACATACCGAGGTTGGTGATAAACAGCGTGTCCGCACGCGTACTCAGGGCCAGACTGGCGGGCGCATCGAGCGGACAGTCCGGGTACGCGGCCACGGTATCCTGCGACCGGTCGCTGGCATTGATCCGTACGACCGAGTTGCGGCTGACCACGGCGACGTAGACGTTGCCATTCGCGTCGATGGTCAGGCCGTCCAACATCACGCCGAAGGCCGGCGATTGATACAGCGGCGACTCCGGCACGTCCTCGACCGTTTTCCATACCGCAGCCGTGCCTGGGCTGCCGTCCTGGAGTATCGGGATCCGGATAACCAGGCCCTTGTCCGAATTGGCCACGTAGAGGTCGCTGCGATGGAAGCCAATGCCGTTGGCCCCGATGGGAAATGGAAACAGGGTAGGCGCCAATCCGCTCAGAAGTTCGTCACGGAGCCAGAGCTGGGCGGTTCCGCCCTTGGCGATGCGCCAGATCCCTCCTGGTCCGAAGTCACCACTGGCAAGATCCCCGGAGAATGTCTCGGTTACATAGAGGTTCTCCTGGTTGTCGAGAACGAGAGAATTGGGCATTACCATCTGTTCCGTGCCGGGCAGTTTGACGGCCTGGCCGTCCGGAGTAATCCGATACACCCCCGGAACCTCTGCAAACCGGCACATGTAGATATTGCCTGCGTCATCGGCGGCCAGGCCGGCGGCCCCGCCTGTGGATTCACCCAAATCGCTCAGCAACGTGCCGACGCCGGACGGCGAGTACTTCCAGACCTGGTCGTTGGCGTCGCCCACGCTGACGTAAACATTGCCGGCCCTGTCGACTGCCACGCCTTCCGGCACTCCGGCGGTGGTTGTGAAGCCCGGGAACGCGCCGAAGGTTACTTGCGCCAAACCGAGCACCATGAGTGGGAGCGCGAACATAAATCGTATCGACCTCAGTTCTGTGTCTTGTCTTGCCATCATGACTTCTCCCTTCAGCTACGTGTGGTTGTTGTATTGAAAGAAGATGGAAATTGCAGAACGAATGCCTACTGCCACTCTGTCAATCATCATCTCATCATTCTGGATTTCCTTTCTGGTTTGTGCTAAGATGATCAGATCCCATCTCCGTGGGCGCAAACCAACTCCACGGAGCAGGTCCGGGCTGGTGAGGATGTGGCCAACATCGAGTGACTCACCAGCCCCTACACTATCAACTTGAACTGGACCGGGACCTGCCGGCTATTGAACCGGCCCCAGGTAACGGCCCAGCCAGTCTGTCACATCTTCGCGAACTTCCTTGCTGCACAAGCTGAGCAGGCCATGCCCGCATGGATACACCTGATGCTTCTTGTGTGCCTGGGGTGTCCCCAACGACTCATACATAGGTCGTTGGGAGGTTTCGTAGGGATAGGCATAGTCGTCTTCGCCATTGATCATGAGCACGGGTATCGTGACTCTGGGGGCATAGTGGAGAGGATCGATGGCGGGCGTGGTTTCAGTCACCCTAACGGTTGGAAATCCTCCCGACACAAGGATCCCCGTTTTGAAACGGTCTTCAACCGCCAGGGCCATGGGGCCCCATAGCCCTCCAACGCCCACCCCGTAGTAAGCGATCCTGTCTTTGTCGATATCAGGCCGGGTCTCCAAATAGTCAACCGATCGACGCATATCCTGACATACGTGAATGACCCAATCCGTAGCAGCGTGTGGCTCCTTGTACCAATTCAGCATTTGACCGAAGCTCCGCTCATAGCTGCCCTGGTAAATGGGGAACATCAAGGCCCGATCACTTTGAAGGACTATCTCCGTGAACTCCCGTTGTTCCAATCCAGTAAAAGGTCGCTTTTCCAGGCAAGGCGTGTCCGGCCAGTACACAACGACCTGATAGGGAGGTGCGACGGCCTTGGGCAAAAACAGATGGGCAATCACTCGTTCCCGTTCGTAGGCCGCGTTGAAGGTGATTGTCTCTTCTTTCCACAATGGCGCACTGTCGTCTACCCTCTCTACTTTCCAATCCAAGGGCAGCCGATCGTATTCGAGCTGTCGAACGAGGATACGATACTCTTCGTCGGAGCAAGGCTTTGCGGCGGCATAGTCCCTTGTCTTCAGCCGTGGCACGGGCGCCAGCAGCGCATCCGTAAATGACTGAATGCCTCCCGCGTATTTCACGCAGCGAAACCCGTTGACAGCGGTTCTATCCCACGGATTTCGGAAGTCGTGGGCGAAAAACTGATACATCTGTTCCCCGTGACTTCCGCCCAGGATATAGCGATGGCTGTCCGAATCATCCGTGGCATTGAAGCACCATTCCTTCACGTTTCCCGCCATATCGTAGAGTCCCGTATGCCCCATGCCAGGGAAACTGCCCACGACGGCCGTTCCCCCCACGGTGAAATTGCTGTGGGGCACAATCACGCTGGACTCATACAAACACGCTGCGTGTTCCCAATGATGAAGCGTAGGAAGGCTACTACCGGAAAACCTGGCATAGGCCATGGCCTCAAACCAGCTTACACCGGAAACCGGGTACCGTTCCTGCCCCGGCGGATAGGTCCCGTCCTCCCACGTGGCCGGGCCCGGTTGACGTGTCTGATCCACAAACTCATCCTTCGCCTCCTGCCACGATAGTGGACGACCATCCCTAATAAATTCCAGCCCTTTCCAGTAGTCGCCGTTGGCGTATCCCCCCGCGTCCACAAAGACCTGGAACTGCTCGTTCGTGACTTCGTATCTGTCCATCCAAAAGCCACACACCGCAACGGTGGCGCCTTGGACATGGGAATCGCCGGGCCGTTCAGCCGAAATTCTTGCGAAAGGTTCAGGTGCTTTTGAAGAGGTGCTGTGGACATGGGAATCGCCAGGCAGTTCAGCCTGCCAGCCCTCGATCCAAACCATCTCCCGCTCAAAGTCACTGGGACACAGTCGGACCGACAGGGATTGATCGCTGACGCATTGGTAGGGGATGAAGTCCTGCTTTTCAATCTTCCAACGGTAGAGAACGTTGGCAAGGATGATGTCTTTTAGAGGAGACCGCCCGAGGGGGCGCCAGGGCCCATCCGGGTCCGCGTATTCCCGATAAGATACCCAGGCTCCCGCAGGCGTCGTGTCCACCGAGTATGCCTTGCCGATACGGGGCCACAGGTCGACCAGGGTGGGATCATTGGGAATGATCTTGTGAAGTCTTTGCGCCAAGGGAAAGGCGGAAGAGATTTCCCCGGCGCGCACGAGTTCCTCGATGCGGGGCAGGGCTTTACCCTTGGCCCATTCCAAACGTGAAGTGCGCCAGGACTCGACTGCGGTTATGACCAGGCCGACCGCGAGCATCATCGCCGTCGCGGCAGTGAGCAGACGGGACCGATGTCGGCGGACGAATTTCTCCAGGTGATAGAACATGCCCGGTGAACCGGCCAGGATCGGCTCATTCTTCAGATGGCGTTCGACATCCTCAGCCAGGGTATGGGCTGTTTCATAGCGTCGGGCGCGGTCCTTTTCCAGGCACTTCATTACGATCCAGTCGAGATCGCCCCGAAGGGTCTTGTGGAGCAGATTGGGGGTGGACTTACGGCGTTTGGCAATCTCGGTCGAGAGGTCCCCGAGTGCCGTCAGTTTGGTGGAGGGTTTGAGCGGCTCCTGCTCGCGGATCACCCGCCGCATCTCGATGTCGCCGGCCTTGCGGAGTTCCTCCTCCGTAAACGGCGTCGTGCCGGTCAACAGTTCGTACAGCAGGACGCCCAATGCGTAGATGTCCGCCCGGGTGTCGACGTCCTGATCGCTCAGTTCGGCTTGCTCGGGACTCATGTAAGCGGGGGTGCCGAGCAGGTGGGCATAGCGGGTGAACAGCGTTTTTTCCGTCAGCCTCTGATTCGTGGCCTTGGCGATGCCGAAGTCGATGATTTTGGGCACAGGCCGGCCATCGTGTATCGTAACCATCACATTCGACGGCTTGATATCGCGATGGATGATGCCCTTCTGATGGGCGTGCTGAATGGCGTGGCAGACCTGGACGAACAGGGCGAGGCGATCCCCGGTGCTCAGGTGATTGGCGTCGCAATACGCCGTAATGGAGATGCCTGTGACCAGTTCCATGACAAAATAGGGTCGGCCCGCCTCGGTGGCGCCGGCATCGAAGACCCTGGCGATATTGGGATGATCCATTAGCGCCAATGCCTGGCGTTCGGCCTCGAAGCGGGCAATCACCTGCCGGGTATCCATCCCCAGCTTGATGATCTTGAGAGCCACCTTCCGCCGGATCGGCTCCGCCTGCTCGGCCATATAGACGACCGCCATGCCCCCCTCGCCGATCCTCTCCAGGAGCTTGTACCGCCCAGTGACCGTGCCCGGGCCTTCGCTCAGCGGAGATGTATCGAACGTCGCATCGCCATCGAGCGCGGGAACCTCCAGGAAATCACCCGCCTGCTCATCGGCGCGTAGCAGCGCCTCCACCTGCGATCGCAACTCGGCGTTTTCGCCGCACGCTTCGGTCAGGTACGCAGCGCGGGCGTTGCCCGGTCCCTTCTGCAGGGCGCCGTGATAAATATCCTCAATTTGCTTCAGCGTAAGCCTCACGACCGACTCCTCAGGCGATGCCTCTGTAGAACAATGCGAAAATCGAGCCCGAACCGACTCACGAAAATTGAAAACGCGCTCCTGGCTGAGACGAGCTAGTCGTCTCGATGCACCTGGTGGTAAAGCCAGGCACGCGCGAAAGACCAGTGGCGAATCGCCGTGGCGCGCGAGATGCCCATGGCTTCGGCCGCCTGGTTGATGCTCAGGCCGGCGAAGAAGCGCAACTTGACCAGTTCGGCCTTCTCCGGGGCTTCACGGCCCAGGCGATTGAGGGCCTCATCCAGCGCGAGGAGCTCTTCGGCGGGCACATGGTCGGCCGCCGCCAGGTCCGTCATCCCGATGCGGCTCCGTTCTCCGCCGTGCTTGGCGCTGCCCTTACGCCGAGCGTTCTCCACCAGAATCCGCCGCATCGCCTCGGCGGCCGCAGCAAAGAAATGGCCGCGTCCGTCCCACCCCTCAGAGTCGTTGCCGACCAGCCGCAGGTACGCCTCGTGCACGAGCGCGGTTGCTTGGAGTGTCTGCCCCGGGGGCTCGCGGGAAAGCTTCCGAGCTGCAAGTCGGCGCAACTCTTCGTAGACCAGGGGCAGCAGTTCGCCCGCGGCACGCCTGTCTCCGCGCTCAACGGCCTCCAAGATGCGAGTCACATCGGTCATACCGGCTCCCCGCCACTCAGATATTCTTGGGCAGGTTCATATTGTCCGCGAAAGCCAGCGAGACTTCAAGAATCTAACTGGCTCTCCCGGAGAGCTTGGGAGATGACAATCGCGGTGGCCTTGGGTGTGATCTTCGCCGATGCGTTCGCGGCGGCGGGGCGGGATCCGGTAAAAACCGTTGAACCGGAAGCGGTTTTGGGGTAAGTAGGGGGGGAATGCTCGTGTCCGGCCGGGGGCCGATGGGGTGCAGGGCCGGCCCGAGCCCGATTTCCGAGAAGAATGACGAACATGATTTTGGATACGTGGAGGCATATGGCAATGCTGGAACCGGTACCGATCTCCCGGACGGGATTCAACAAGCTCAAAGAGGAATTGGCCAAGCTGAATAAGGACCTGGCCCAAGTCAGGGAAGAAGTAGCCGCGGCCCGCGAACTGGGCGATCTGAAGGAGAACGGCGCGTATATTTACGGGCGGGAGCGGCAGGGCTTTCTCGAAGGACAAATCGGCGAATTGAAGGGCAAGATCAACCGGTCGGATATCGTCGACTGCACGAAGGTCGAATGCGATCAGGCCGATTTCGGTACGGTGGTGACGGTGCTGGACCTGGATACACAGGAGAAGGTGGTCTACCAATTGCTTGGCCCGGACGATGCCGATTACGATACGGGCAGCATCTCCATCCAGTCACCGGTCGGCAGCGCGATCCTCGGCTGCGTGGTGGGCGACAAGATCACGGTGAGCATCCCGCGCGGCGACCGCAACTTCGAAGTCATCGACATCGCCAAATCCGAATTCGATTGACCGGCGGCGCACCCCACTCGATCTGAGAATGGGGACAGGCCCATCCGGCCCGGTCGGCAACGCCTGTCCCCGTTTTCGCACCATCCATGAGATTTCCGGGGGCGCCATACTTGTTTCATGGGCCTTTTCCGCATGAGCCCAAAGCCCATCCCACGAGACCTCTCTTACAACTGATTGCCGTGCGCATTTCTTGTAGGAATCATTGAGCCACTTTGACACACTTCAACTGGCTTTGATCTCGGATCAGGAGCTTGCCCTCGGCCAGTGCCAACGGTGCCCAGTTCTGGTTCTTGCCTCTTTCGAGCAATTCTGCTGAGGCCAGTGGCTTGAAGCCGGAAGGATCAGGCTCGACGAGATACAGCGTCTTGCCGCCATCGGTGCAGAGGAGCAATCCGTCGGCCAGAACGATACCGCCCTTGTCGAACAACGGCGATCTCCGCGTACTCCATTTGATCTGGCCATCCACACTCATACAAACCAGGCCGTCCTTCCTTTCGTTGGTTGAGTACTGCGCGTAGAAATGGCCGTCATAGAGCACCGGCGGCAAGGTGTGGATGCCGAATTCGATGGTCTTATAGAGTTCCGTGACTCCGTAGCCGCCGTCGGTGTTCTTCTCAACCTTGATCATAGCCGCGCCGGCATTGTATCCGCCCGCAATGAGCATTCTGCCTTCACCGGCATCCACGGCAGGCGCAACGGGAATCCGGCATTGCCAGTTCGCGTACTCCCACAAGGTCTTCCCCGTGCGTGGGTCAATGCCCACGACTTTGCCGCCGGTGCCGATTTCTCCGCGACGGCCGGCCGCGGCGGTCATCATAACCAGATGATCCTGCCCACTGACTTTCACGATGGAAGGGCTCACGTATCCGGTCAGACCAAGAGACGGTGTGGTCCATTGGACCTTACCGGTGCGCTTATCGTAAGCTACCACACCGGCCTGCGGCGCCTGCGATGCCACAATGAGCAAATCGCCGTAGACCAAGGGATTCTGTGTGACCGCCCAGCGCGGAATTTGATCGCCACCGAAATCCGTCCAGACATTCTCATTCCAGACGGGCTGGTGTGTGTTGATGTCTATGCAATAGAGGTGGCCGTAGGGACCACACGAATACACATGCTGGCCGTCCACGGTCGGTACGCTGCGCGAGCCGGGAAACATCACGGATCCGGGTGCGTCGTACCCGAAATTCCAGAGTTCTTCACCGTTCGACAGGTCCAGGCACCGCAGATTGTCGCCCACCTGGTCATCGCGGTCGAGCAGATAGACCTTGCCGTCCTGGACCACCGGTCCGCCGAACCCTATGCCCACCGCCACCGTCCACAGCACTTGCGGTCCGTCTGGAGGCCAGGACCTCATCAGCCCCTTCTCCGGCGACGTTGAGTTTCGGTTCGGGCCCAGATACTGTGGCCAATTGGCCCAGCCATCACAAGCCGTTACCATCACCACGAATGCTGTCAACACCACCTTAGCCTTCATTTCATACTCCTTCCAAGAATCATCGGGTGTGTGAGCAAAACAGAATCTGCGCACCCGGCGCTTCATGCCATACCGTTGCCATTTTCTGTTATGACGGTCATGGTCTCCAATTTATTGCCTCGTATGCGCTGATCTCTTGCCTTCAGCGCAAAGTTGTAGCTATTCTCGTGTGTCTGAGCGGTGATCGCTCGGCGAACCGTGGTTTTGTCTCGCCCGAATCAATCGGACATCTGGCATCGATGAAGGTTCATGCGGGATGCACGATCTGCGAAATTGCGCCTTGAGGATGGCGAGGGCGTGGGCGTCCGACGCGGTGGGGCGGGCGCAAAGAAGAAGGGCTGCAAGCAGTGCTTGCAGCCCGGTGGGTTCAGGTCGAAATCGCGTGTTATGAATTACTACAGAGCCTTGCGGCGACGGATCCAACCGATCACGCTGCTGCCGATGGCGCCCAGGACCAGGGCACCGGGGGCCGGGACTGTGGAGATGGCGATGTTGTCGATACCGGTACCGACGTCGGCGCCGGTGAAGGTCAGGTCGGCCGACATGATGCTGTGGGTGCCCAGGTTGATCGACAGATGCTCGATATTGCCATCGACGGGATTGACGGCCGGGATGGTGAACACGGCGGTGCCGATTGCGGTCGTCCAATCGTCCGAGTAGACGGTCAGGATGGCCTGGTCGCCTGCCGAGGGCCCGCCGTCGACGCGGTAGTCGTAGAGGTCGAGACTCAGCGAGGACACGGGCTTGGCAAACTCCATGCGGTACTCGCCGGTCAGGTTCGGGCCCTGGGTCTCATCCGTCAGGAACGTCCCCGTCGTAAGGCCGGCCGGTCGATCGTTCGGAGCGAAGGCGGTGGTGGTGCCTCCCACCTGGGCCGTGTAGGCGGGCGTGATCGCGCCGGTCGGATGGATGATCGAGAATGTCACGACGTTGCCCGGCACCGCGATCGAGGTCACGGGCGTGACATCGCCCAGCCCCTCGAAGTCGATGACGGTCGGAGCGGCCTGCGCGGGATTGGCACTCAGAACGACAGCCGCCACGGCGAAGAAACTGAACACGAATGTAGAAATGCGTCTTTTCATCACTTACCTCCAGGTCAAGACAGTTTGATCAAGCAAACCTTGCTGGAAATACCCCCCGGTACCTCCCCGATGCGAGATATTATTATATGATTTTTCGCTCCTGATTGTCAAGGCAGAAGGCCCCGGATAGGGCGGTTTCTGCGATAAATCCGTGGCGCGCAGGGGCAGGTGTCACCCGGTGCCGATCTTCTCGGACGGCGGGGCAAAAAAAACGCCTCCCCGGGTGTTCCGGGGCTCTCGCGGTGCGTCCGAGAACAGGGCCGGGACGGCGTGTAGCCTTGTCCTGTGCCGGTTCCTGGCCCCCGGACGGGGGAGCGCGTAGGGAACTGGTTTCACCGTGGAGAGGCCGCTAGGGGCATTGGAAAGCCCCGAACCGCCGCCGGACAGGGCCGTAGGGGTCTTGGTTCGGCCGAGCCGATTCCGGAGATAGCCTGTTTAATTAGCGGTGTCGGCTTGACTTGCCGAGGGCCGATGGGCACAATAGATGGTGTGGTGCGGTTGGCGGGCACAGAGCCGATCAGGCAGGGGGGGCACGGCCCGGGCGCTACGGATGCCAGGCTGGGTCGCTTTCGGATCGTTGGACCGGCCCGGCGGAGGATGAAGTGCATATCATGGCAGGTGGCTGTTAGGCGCAACTGATGGATATGGGCTTGGGAACACGCCTGTTACATGCGAATGTCACGGTGTTAACGAATTCGGAACGCACCGCTAACGATTCCCCAACATGAATCCCGTACACGGTGCATGCTTAGCACGAAATTTCAGTGGCAACAGTTGAATTGAAGGATATGGATCATGGTTAGCCGTCGGCAAGGCTTCACGCTTATCGAGCTTCTGGTTGTTATTGCCGTCATTGCGGTGCTGATGGGCATCCTGGTGCCGGCCCTGAGGCGAGCCAGAGAGCAGGCCCGCTTCGTGAGCTGCAAGGCCAATCTCAAGTCCTATGGCGTGTTGGCTTTCATGTATATCGACGACAACGACGCCAAGATGCCCAGCGCCTGGACCAGCTTCTACAACAGTCATGGCGAGTATCGGGGCGAGCCGCATCGCTACTGTCGCTGGCACAATCCCGATTTCGATCTCGAGCTTCACCCCGAATACGCTGGCCCCTTCTGGCCCTATTTGAAGGGCAAGGGCATTCACATCTGCCCGTCCTTTCACACCATCGCGTACGAGTACGGCCCGTCTCATCCCGAACACGTCGACAGCGTGCCGATCATACCCAACTATAGCTACTCCATGAACTCGTATCTTGCGCAGATCAGGAACCTCAATTCCGTCAAACGCCAGTCCGAGGTCTTCTTCTTCGGTGAAGAGAATCTTTGGATTACCGCACCCTATAACAGTTACGCGTTCAACGATACGGCCATGTGCGTGTATGAGCAGTGGGACAGCTTCGGCACCTTCCACCTGACGCGCGACCCGGAGGAGGGCGTGACGAATGCCGTCTTTGTCGATGGCCACGTCCAGACCGTCCATCGCGAGGAGTCATGGCGCTACTGCGCTCCGGACGGTGCGGAAAAATCGCCTCTGAGCGATCAGACCCTCTGATCGATTGATCGTCACCTATCAGCAGTAAAGGAGAAAGGCATGAAAAGGCTCACGTTATCATTGTTTCTTCTGGCGGCGCTGGTCGTGCAGGCCGGGGCGGCGATTCCCGAACCGAACGGGCTGTGGGAGTTCAACGCCCCCGATCCCAACGCCGCAACGATCGGCGCGCCGCTGGAACTGGTCGGTTCGTTGACGGACGTTTACGGCGTCGACGATGCCGACGGCGCCATCACCATCGGTGAGGGCAGCTACTTCATCTGCACGCACGGCATCGCCCCCAACGGCGGCGGGGCCATGGTCAACGAATGGACGCTGCTGATCGATTTCGCCTACGTGGCCAGCAGCCTGTCCGATCCGCCCAACGGGTACAACGATCTGTTCCAGACCGATCCGACCAACGCCGATGATTCGGACTGGACGATCAACTCGTCCGGCGCCGTGGGCATCAGCGCCGTCGGGTATACCAGCGCCGCCGGGTTTACCACGGAGGCCGATATCTGGTATCGCATGATCGTGGTGGTCGATAACGGCGTCCTGCACGACGTCTACTTCGACGGCGAACTGGTCCTGGAGGGCAATGAGCAGGGCATCGACGGGCGCTTCAGCCTGGCCGAGACGCTACTGCTCTTCGCGGCCGGCAACAACCAGGACGGCGACGACGCGCCGATCGACGTCACGACGGTGGCCATCTGGGATAAGCCGCTGAGCGCCAGCGAGATTCTGACGTTGGGGCTGGCCGGTGACAGTCTGTTTGTCGAGAACGTGGCGCCCACGGCCGAGGCCGGCGCGAATCAGACCATCGAGCTGGGCGAAGACGGCACCGGGACGGTCAATCTGCTCGGCAGCATCATCGATGATAGTGAAGAGGTGACGGTTTCGTGGCAGAAGGTCGCCGGTCCCGACGGAATCACGATCGAACCGGCTGACGATCCGAATGCCACCGCGACCATCACCGCGCCGGGTCAGTATACGCTGGAATTCTCGGTGGACGATGGCGAATACGCCGCGACCGATCAGGTCGTGATCAGCGCCTGGGCTCACGGCTACAACGGACTGCTCGTGCACTGGAATTTCGAGGAGACCTGGAATGGCCAGGACGTCAACGACGCCTCGGGCAATGGCAACTACGGCCGGATCGTCGACGGGGCCGATGGTACCTCTGAGTATGTGCCTGCCCAGAACGGCCAGGGGATCAATCTGCTCAGCGATACGTTGACTGAGGCCGGTGACTGGCTGGAACTGGATCTGGTCCTGCCCGACAGCGGCACGATCGCGATGTGGGCCAAGCCCATCAACTTCTACAACTACCATTCGGTCTTCGACAATTCGGGCAACGGCGACGACTGGGAGATGTGGATTTACGGCGATTCGCGGGCCCGCTTCCGCGTGGAGAGTGACACGGCCGTGACCGCTAACCTGAACGCGCTGGCCGAGGACGGCGACGGTCAGGACAAGTGGTGGCACTTCGCCTGCACCTGGGCCCGCGATCCGAACGCGCCCGGTCAGGTCGCCACGCAGTTGTACGTCAATGGCAAGCTGATCGAGGAGAATACCGGGACCTGGGTTGCTCCGGGCGCGACGTTCTTCATCGGCGGCGGGCATCCCAACAACGATTTCTGCAACGGGACGTTCGATGACGTCATGATCTACGACAAGGTGCTGCTGCCGGAAGAGGTGCTCGGTGTGGCCTATCCGGACAACAAGCCCCCGGTGGTCACTGCCGGTGAGGATCAGACGGTCTGGCTGACGGCCGACGGGACGGTTGCGGTCGCCCTGACCGGCACGGTCGAAGACATCGACGGAAGCCCGGTCAGTGAGGTAACGCAACTGTGGGCGCTGGTTGATGGGCCCGACGCTGTGACGATCGATGATGCGACGGCCGCCGAGACGACCGTGACCATCAGCGAGCCCGGAATCTACACGTTCTCGCTCACCGCCGACGATGGGCAGCTCAGAGACAGCGACGATGTGGTGATCGATGTGTGGCCTTTCGGTGATTCCGGCTTGATCGTTCACCTGCCCCTGGATGGTGACACCCGGGACGTCGCCGGCGGGTTCCCCTCCACGTTGATCGATGGGGCCGATGGCAACCACGAATACATCGACGGGGTCGACGGACAGGCCCTCCAGTTGTCCGGGACCGACGGCAATACGGACAACGACGTGGTGTCGCTCAGCTTCGTCTATGCCGACAACGGCTCGATCGCGCTCTGGTTCCGGCCGGATGCGCTGTACAACTACAACAGCGTTCTCGACAACAGTGCCGACGGCAACGACTGGGAGATGTGGGTCTATGGCAGTGGCGAATTCGCCGCCCGTATTCAGACCGGCTACGTGCGCGGCTTCTTCATGGAGGTCGGTGTCTGGTACCACATCGTCATGACCTGGTATCGCAATACCGACAATCCGGCGCTGGTGGATCAGTGGTTGTACATCGATGGCGAACTGGTGACCACGAATCAATCCGAATGGGTCGATCCGGGCGATACCGTCTTCCTCGGTGGCGGTCACAGCGGTAACGAGGACTGCAACGGCGCCTTCGATGACTTCCGCATCTACGATCGCGCCCTCTCTCTCGAAGAGGTCCAGGCCCTGACCGGTAGCGAAGAGTAAGGCATCGGTCGATTCGATATCGGTGTCGTGCGGGGCGCGATAAGCCCCCTCGGCACAATTGTAGAAACGAAATGCCGCATCCGCTCATGTCGAGTGGATGCGGCATTGTTCTTGAGCAGGGCGTTGTCTCTCGTGGTATCGTCAGCGGGGGACTTCCTGCATGATCCAGCGAGACTCGCGCTTGAAACCGGTCGGCCCGGGCTCGGCGCGCATCAGGCTGGTGAGCCGGTAGTAGTTCTCCAGATGCTTGTTCATGATGCGCTCGCCCGAACCGACCTCGATCATCGTCGGGCCCTCGATGTCGGCGCCGTATCCACCCCGCGCGGCCGAGGCATAGCATCTGGCTCCGTTCTTCTCAATGAGATCGTGCCCCGGGTTCAATTGGCGCCGGGGCCGGCGCCGGAGAAGATGCGGTCGACGACGGCCTCTGCTGCGCTGTACAATTGAGGGTGCCGGGACGTCACACAGATGTTGTTGGAGGAACGCGTATGGTCGCGATTGGCTGGCTGGGATGGTGGATGGCGGTGATGGCGGCCGGCCCGGGGGTCGAGGCCGAGCAGTATGTCTGTATCGAGCGGTT
>Ga0272443_10004635_pt1 | contig 14788 bp, 12 predicted proteins | sample SSMAcet12_FD_193581 | JGI IMG/M metagenome (GOLD analysis project Ga0272443, IMG submission 193581) | Marine sediment archaeal communities from Little Sippewissett salt marsh, Falmouth, MA, United States - SSM-Acet-12 | ecosystem: Environmental > Aquatic > Marine > Wetlands > Sediment ...
TGCTTATCGGTTTCTGGTATGAAAAAGATTCTGCTGCAAATGCTGGCAAGAAAGCATTTCTAACTAATAGAATTGGCGACTTTGGATTCTTCTTGGGCATAATGATCCTATACTTTACATTTGGATCATTTATGTTCGATGATATATTTGGAGGATTGAAGGAAGGCACTATACCATTCGATAGCAGTTCTATGTTGACATTAGCAGGTATCTTTATATTCTGTGGTGCTATTGGTAAATCAGCCCAATTCCCACTGCATGTATGGCTACCCGATGCTATGGAAGGTCCGACTCCTGTTAGTGCATTGATCCATGCTGCAACTATGGTCGCAGCAGGTGTGTATCTTGTAGCAAGGGTTTTCCCAATGTTCAGTGCAGATGCACTTACATTTATAGCATATATTGGAGCTATCACAGCATTTATGGCAGCAACGATTGCTATCACTCAAACAGACTTTAAAAAGGTGCTTGCCTACTCAACGGTAAGCCAGTTAGGATATATGGTATTGGCTCTCGGAGTGGGTTCTTATACTAATGGATTCTTCCATTTGGTAACACATGCCTGGTTCAAGGCAGCTTTGTTCCTAGCTTCTGGTTCTGTTATTCATGCAATGCATTATTCAATGCACAAGGCACATAACCACTCAATGGACCCACAGGACATTAGAAATATGGGAGGGCTTAGGCATACTATGCCGCTGACCTATATAACGTTTTTATTTGTAACACTTGCTATTTCTGGTGTTCCACTTACTTCTGGCTTCCTTAGTAAAGATGGAATACTTGCAGGCACGCTTGCCTTTGCCAGTTTAAGTGGTGGTGGCATCCATTGGCTATTGCCTATTGCTGGTTTTGGAGCGGCAGGTATTACAGCTTTTTATATGTTCCGGCTTACTATTCTGGCATTTCATGGGAAACCAAAGACGGCTATTGCGGCTAAGACCCGTGATAACAACTGGTATATCAAATTGCCATTGGTCGTTCTGGCAGTGCTTTCATTATGGATTTGGTATTCACCAAATCCAATTGATGCAACTGTTGGTTGGTTCCATCATGCTTTGCCTCAGCCAGAAACGGCAGTCCCTAATTTTCAATGGGATTTCTTAGTAATGAATGATCATGTTGCAGATGTTGCTCATGAAGGTTCAGCTACTGAACATGGTGGTCATCATTATATTAATGGTTTTGAAGAAGCAATTCATCATTTCCATTATCCAGCTATGATATTATCATTATTAATAGCCGGAGCTGGAATTTTGTTCTCGTTCTTAATGTATCAGTTCAAGATATTTAATGCTGATAATTGGGAGAAGATGCTGAAACCTCTGCATACGTTTTCACTTCGAAAATGGTATTTTGATGAGATATATCAGCAAGGACCAATCAATGGGACGGTCGGTGTCGGAAAAGTTTTGGCTATATTTGATTCGTGGGTTATTGATGGCTTGGTGAATCTAAGTGCTGCACTGCAAAGATGGATATCGTATTTTATTGGATATTTTGACTTGTATGTAATAGATGGTATAGTCAATTTATTAGCAAATATTACTGGATTTTTTGGTGCAATATTTAGAAAATTACAGACTGGTATGGTGCAATCGTATGTCGCATTCGTGATAGTAGGTTTGCTACTGCTCCTTTATTTTGTAGTGTAAGTAAATAGTATAGATATTATTAAATAGATTAAAAATTAAGTAAATAAATTTCAACCGGAGGATTGATGCAAGAAACATTCGGATTTCCGATACTTACGTGGATTACTTTCTTGCCTATATTAGGGATGGTTATCTTGCTGCTTATCCCTTCAGGGAATGACGAGCGTAGTAAGAAAGTTTCGATCAATTTGTTCAGATCTGTAACTTTGATTGTTACAGGACTTCAACTAATATTCGCAATAATTATCTTTGCCAATTTCAACTATGACCTGGCAGGCATAAACACTCTCGAAGGGTTCCAGTACATAGAGAAAGTGCCATGGATACATACTTCTTTGCCATTAGTTGGCACTGTACATATTGATTATTTTATGGGTATTGATGGCATAAGTGCCCCCATGATATTGCTTACCGCTATTGTGTGTTTTGTAGCTACTTTTACATCATTTGGCATTAAAAAAGCTGTTAAGGGCTATTTTGCAATGTATCTTTTACTTGATACAGGCATGATGGGAGTTTTTGTAGCACTCGATTTCTTCCTATTCTATGTATTTTGGGAATTGATGCTGTTACCAATGTACTTCTTAATTGGTATTTGGGGAGGTCCCCGCAAAGAATATGCTGCTATCAAGTTCTTTATATACACATTGATCGGCTCTGTATTTATGCTTCTGGTAATGATCGGTTTATATTTTAGCGTAGGATCATTTAATATGCTAGATATGATGGATCCTGCTAATTTTGCACCTGATTCAATATTTGCTGGATTTGATACGACCATAAGATATGTAGGGTTTATAGCCCTGTTTATTGGTTTTGCTATCAAAGTGCCAACTGTGCCGTTTCATACATGGCTTCCCGATGCTCACGTCGAAGCACCAACAGCAATTTCTGTTATTCTTGCTGGTGTTTTGCTGAAAATGGGTGCTTATGGTATGATAAGGATTGCATTCCCAATCTTCCCGGATGCTTTAGGATATTTCCAAACCTTGATTGCTTGGATTGGTATGATAAGTATTCTTTACGGTGCATTCTGTGCTTTGGGGCAATTTAAAGTTGGCAAGAGAGATTTCAAAAAGCTTATTGCCTATTCATCAGTTAGCCACATGGGTTACGTAATGCTCGGAATGGCTTCGATGAGACCAGAAGGTATGGTCGGAGCTATCTTCCAGATGTTCAATCACGGAACTATTACGGCTATGCTCTTTATGATAGTGGGTGTAATCTATGATCGTTCGCATACACGTGGTTTGGACGATTTCGGTGGACTTGCTAACAAAATGCCTATATATACAGGAGTAATGGCTATTGCATTCTTTGCAGCTATTGGACTTCCAGGGCTTAGCGGGTTTATCTCCGAAATATTAGTATTTCTTGGATCATTCCAAACATATCCATATCTAACTGCTGTATCTGCATTTGGAATTATTTTGGGTGCTGGCTATATGCTTTGGGCTTTGCAAAAAGTATTTTTTGGAAAACTACCTGAAAAATGGAGCGGACCGTGGGATGTTACAAAGAAAATATACAAACATGATGATATTAATATGGTTGAGCTGGCTGGGTTAGTTCCGTTAGCATTAATTATTATCTTCCTGGGTATTTTTCCTAATCCTATGTTAGGACTAATGGAAAATTCAGTGAACCATTTAATAGAGTTTCTCGGGCCCTTTGTTAAAATTGGCGGCTTGACTGCCGGCTTGTAATTAGTATATTAATTAATAATGAATTATAGTATGGAACTAAATCAATTTGTTTCAGAACTTCAACAAAGCATAAGCGTTTTTACCCCAGAGGTATCGCTTGCTGCAACCTTGATGGTGGCGCTTCTTGCTGATGTAATATTTAAAAAAGCTAAGAATATTGCAGCTATCATTGCTTTGATCGGATTTGTTGTTACAGCAATATTCATGTTCGGTCAGGAATGTGGACAGCAGCAACAGGCATTTTCTAATATGATAGCGATTGATCCATTTGCACAATTCTTTAAATATTTAATATTACTGACCAGTTTTATTATTGTGCTAATGTCGTTTTTCTTCAAGGAATTATATAGTGAAAGCAGAACTCAAGGTGAGTACTATTCATTGATAGTTGCTATGACCTTTGGCATGTTCTTACTTGTTGGTGCTAATAATTTACTGATGATATATCTATCTATTGAAGTGATGAGTATAAGCTCATACATTCTTGCTGGCTATACAAAAGAGATTAAACGATCAAGCGAAGCATCATTAAAATATGTTATTTTTGGTGCTGTCTCTTCGGGTATTATGATTTATGGAATGTCAATACTATTCGGATTAACTGGCTCTCTTGATCTTGCTGGAATAAATGCTTATTTGCAAGTCAATGACGTAAGTCATACAGCTGTTCTTATCTCTGGTTTGATGATTATAGCTGGCATTGGCTACAAAATATCTGCAGTACCATTTCATTTCTGGACACCAGATGTTTATGAGGGAGCTCCAATTACTATCACAGCTTATTTATCCGTTGCCTCGAAAGCTGCTGGATTTGCACTGCTTATTAGATTTTTGAAAGCTGCCTTTATTTCTGATGTCTCAGGCGAAAGTGAATTATGGTTTATGCTTTCAACTATTGACTGGCAGTTCATAATTGCTATTCTTGCTGTTCTCTCTATGACTATCGGTAATCTTGTGGCTTTATGGCAGAATAACTTGAAACGTTTGCTAGCGTATTCATCTATCGCTCATGCCGGCTATTTGCTAATGGGTGTGGTCGTAATGGATGATATTGGAGTAGCTGCCGTATTAATATATTTTGTTATGTATCTGCTAATGAATCTCGGTGCATTCCTTGTCGTTATGCTTCTTGCAAACAAAATTGGCAGCGAGGAACTTGATGATTACGTCGGTTTGGGATACAAAGCACCTATACTTGGTGTCTCTATGGTAGTCTTCCTTGTTTCCCTAACAGGACTTCCACCAACGGCAGGTTTCATTGGGAAATTCTATATTTTCGCTGCTGTATTAAATGCAGGAAGCGAATGGTATTGGTTGGCAATAGTCGGTGTTCTTAATTCTGTTGTGTCTTTATTCTATTATGTCAAAATAATCCGCGATATGTACATCAAGGGAGTAGAAAAAGAGAACGAAAGCTCATTTGAATTCCATCCACTTGCTACTGCATTGGTTTTAGCTCTTGCTATACCAACATTGATATTTGGAATATATTTCGGACCTATTATTGATTGGGCAAATAATTCCGTTGGAATATTCCTTGGGAATTAATTCTCTGATAAATTTGTGAAACCCCATTTGAGATTTTCAGATGGGGTTTTTTGTTTTCCTATCGTTTAATACTTTAGTTTATCTCTAAATAGATGTATTTTTGTATCTTTAAATCAATGTAATGACGAAAGAGATATGAGGGAACTAAGATTTGGTAAGAAAAGATTCGATGCAGTAATTTGTTTGCATGGTCAATTACCTAAAAAAACAGTATTTGATGAATTAATTGGATGTAAGATGCTTGCTGCTGATGGTGCTGGAATTGAGCTTATTAAAATTGGAATAGAGCCAGATTGCATTATCGGTGATTTGGATTCATTTAAAAGTGAGCCGATTGCTGAAAAATATGATAAATCAAAGATCGTAATGATAGAAGACCAGAACACTAACGATTTTGAGAAATGCTTTTTATTTGCAAAAGATCACGAGTATAGAAATATTCTGATACTTGGTTTTCACGGTGGTGAATTAGAACATTCACTGAACAACTGGAGCGTTTTTATGAAGTATTCCAAAGATATGGAACTTTGTATATATGATAAGTCAAGATATGGATTACCAATTCGTGAGAGTATAAACTTCGAAGTACCTGAAAATGAAATCGTTTCTATAATTCCACAGCACTATGCAAAATTGAAAACAAAAAATCTGAAGTGGTCGTTGAACGAAGAGGTACTTGAGTTTGGAATTAGAGAAGGAGCAAGGAATGTTGCAATTAAAAATAATGTGCAAATAGAATTAATAGAAGGTGAATATTTGCTATTTATCAATGAGCGTTTGCCTTTTGCTCCGAGTTATGAATATAAGGATTAAAATTTATCGCTTATATAACCGTCTATGTATTACTAAATAGCTTGCTTGATTATGAGTCAGGATATTAATGAAAAAAGAAACGCATTTGTGGAAGAGTCCACATTTAAATAAAGAGATGACTGTTAATATTTATGGTCATTATGGATTTGCTATCATGCTGTTTCCTTCCTTTACAGATAAAGCTAATGAATGCGAAGAAAATGGAATGATCGAAGCCATTAAACCATATCTTGATAAAGGTAAATGCCGAATTTTTTCTTTAGAATCTGTTAATTGTGAATCATGGCTAAACGATAAAATCAGTTCTGAACAAAAATCGAATCGGCATTATGAGTATAATAATTTTGTCACAGAGGAAGTAGTTCCATTTATTTTTAATTCCTGTGGCGGACCAGTTCCTATATTAACAGCTGGAGCCAAACACGGAGCATTTCATGCAGGAAATAAATATTTCCGTAGACCAGATCTTTTCTACGGTGTAATAGCAATGAGCGGAACATATAATTTGCAGCATTATTGTGGCGATTATTTCGATGAAAATTGCTATTTTAATTCTCCAGTTCATTATTTACCAAACTTACATGATGATTATTGGCTTTCATTCTTGAAAAATAAACACCATGTTCATTTGCTTTCTGGGTCTGGAGAAAATGAGAATCCATCGAATACCGAACATCTTGGTTCTGTCCTTTCTCATAAGGGAATACCTCATGAAGTTGATATATGGGATAATCAATGGGGACATGACTGGAATACATGGAATAAAATGCTTGCTCATATTTTAGAAACAAGATTATAAATAATTCTGGAAGGTATTATTATGACTATCAAAGAAATTTTCGATAAGTATAAAACAATAGCAGTAGTAGGAATGTCAACTAATCAATCGAAGCCATCGCACACAGTGCCAGCATATTTACATGGTGAGGATTATAATGTAATACCAGTTAATCCTATGGCTGATAAAATTATAGGATTAAAAGTCTATAAGGATATAATGGATATTCCTGATAATATTGATATCGTCAACGTTTTTCGTCCATCGAAAGATACTCTTGCAATAGTAGAAAAAGCAGTGGAACGCAAAAAAGCTAAGGGAGACGTAAAGTTGATATGGCTGCAGGAGGGCATAATAAATGACGATGCAAAATCATTAGCAGAAGAGAATGGAATAGAATTCATCCAAGATAAGTGCATGTATAAAGAGTATGTACAAAGTAGATAATATTTGTAAATTATATATATGTAATAAAGAAGTGCCACACTTAGAAAAGTGTGGCACTTCTGCTATATACTCTTGCTAATATAAATCTTATTTTAGAATAAACATAGAGTCATCAATCGGCTCGTTTATTTTGAAATTCTCAAGTGTTATATCTCCAGCTGGTTCGCCATCAGAGAACATTTCTATTTTGTGTGCTATCAGCAAGCCATTTACCCATTTATTGTTTTTCATATATATTTCCATTTCGGTAGGTGTTCCCATTGCTTGCTGTGTGGTTATCATTTTGTATTCGATATAGGTTTGAGTATCAATAAACATTGTTATCTCCGAACCGTTCTCGTCTTTGATAAACAGCTTAAAGTAATTTTTGCCATCAAGTTGCTCTGTGCCTTGTAATGTAATTTCCATTCCTTTTTCTTTGTAATTGATAAATTGATTCTCAAAGAAATTGGATTGTCCTTCCATTTGGCCTTTTACTTGATCAAACTGGTCAGCAGGTAATTCAGTAACGGTTCCGCCTTGGGATAGCCATGCTTTATCGCCATTAAGAACAGTAATAATATTCTGTCCCATCATAGACATTTCCATTCTCATTTTGTCTGGTTTTTTTGTGAATATCTTTGATGGAATACTCATGCCCATTACGTTCATTTTCATTTCGAGTTGGTAGGTTTCCATATTTTCAAATTTTTCCTGACCACCATGAGCTTTGATATTCTTTGCTATAATCTCTTCAACTGTCTCGCTGTATGCTTGCGAGCCAATTACAAATAGAGCGATTAATAAAACAAGTGATTTCTTAAACATATTTAACTCCTAAAAAAAGTAAAAAATAATTATATATTATCAAAAAAAACTTTCAGTTTTCCTTTGAACTCCCTTGCTTCAAGACCTGCCAAATCATGCTTTTTCAATAATTCGTCATCTGGTGGATTATTTACCATTAATTCATTTAGCACTAAGAGCTCTTGTTTAGAAAAAGTTTTAGCATTAAGTATATAATCCTCGAATGCTTCAACTGTAATAGGGACGAAATTGTCAATTATTTCCTTTATTACATCGGCAAAAACTCTGATTTCGTACTGGGCATGACCATCCATCCTCAATTTCAGGAAGTGTAGAAGATTGTGTAGATCAATTTTCCAGTACCATTCGGTATATGTAGATAAAGGTAGATTAATCCTTGCCAGCTCGCGAGCTATATCCTTCTCAAGCAATGAATTATATTCAGCAAATAGCATACTTTGTATATCGCTTAGTTTGGAGATAATCTGATTAGTATCGGTATCCTCCAGCATATCTTCAGACCTGCCCTGGCGGTTGAACTGATTTTGCAGTCGTATTTGCTCTTTATCAGGAATATAGAATTCATCTTTCATCTGAGAATATCTGCCACTGTATTCATTTACGTTAGCTGTACGGTGGCGAATCCACTGGCGAGCGACAAATATCGGTAGCTTTACATGAAATTTGAACTCAACCATCTCGAATGGTGAAGTGTGCCTGTGTCTTAGTAGGTAGCGAATAAGTTCCCTATCCTGCCTTACAGATTTAGTGCCTTTTCCGTAAGAGACCCTTGCTGCCTGAACGATGGCAGAGTCATCGCCCATTACATCAACTAAGCGAATGAAGCCCTTATCCAAGCATTTAAACTCTTTCCCAAAAATCTCTTTATTTTGAATTTCAGACAATTTTTACTCTTTCATTTTTGTTTTAATACGAATTAGCATTTTAATAAAATTTTTGCAAGAAAAAAAGAAAAAAAGATTATCTTCAAGAAAAGATATACCTTATCTGCTATATATGGTATATGAATTGAATGATAATTGATTTTATTTTATTAATTAAATATTTTAATGAAAATAACTAATTGAATATAACAAGATGGTTTTTAAATTTGATCAAAAAACATATCGCTTGGAAAAAAATGATATATTTTGTATTTTTAAGAATGATTAATGATAAACGGATTTAATTCTCATGAAGTTTATAATTTTAATTGCTCTATTGTTAATTATTACAACTGAAGAGATTATCTGCAAGGAGAAACTTTTTCAAAGGTTAGACTCTGCTGTTAAGATTAATGATTCATTTGAAATTCAAAAATACTTACATTGGATATTTTACTCTAAATCGGATATTCCAAATACAGATAATTGGCTTGAGGTTGCCAAAATATTTCTGAAATATGATAGATGTTTAGCAAGTTTTATTTGCTATAAAAGGATTTCTGAGAATTTATTAAATACAGATGAAGAAGAATTAAAGGATGAAGGTTGGGGTAAAGTTTATGAGTTTTGTGAAAATAATTTCGACTCAATACCACTTAATTCCTGCAATTTACTTCGGTTAATGCCATATTATGAAGTGAAAGATAGAGATTTCTTTGAGTTTCTTACTTTTAGTTCCTATCCCATTAATCAACAAAATGCCTATAATCTAATAAAAGGAGTCTTTGATAAAAGACAAGTACTGAACTTCATTCCACAGAACTCTGAAGAAGATTATGCTAAACTTGATATTATACCAAATACTGTTCCACCAGATATAGATTTGAATGAACTTATGAGAAATGTTGAATATCCACCAGAGGCAAAAGCCGCTGGTTTTGAGGGTAGAATAGTAATAATGGTAATGATTGATATAGATGGTTCAATACTTTATCATTTTACTAAAAATGGTGGAAATGAGATTCTAATTGAAGCTGGTCTGAAAGCGATAAAAAAGACAAAGATCATACCTGGAACAGTTTATAACGAACCTTACCCAATGCTTCTTGGTGTGCCAATTAACTTTATTCTTAGGTAAAAACTCTTACCAATATAAGCTATAGTCAAATTAAAACTATTTAATTCATATTACTAATAGTAATACTCTCAATACTAAAAGTATACAAACAAGAAAATAAGACTTAATACGTCCAATTATAAAAATATTTTATAGAAAACTAAAGAAATAAGCATGAAAGTATATATGTTTTTTATTTTTGTGTCTGCAACATTGATATTGATAGATACTTATACGATAGGGAGCTTTCAGAAATTCATTAAGAAGCGTGGAGCTAACCCTTGGTATTATAGATCGTTATGGATAGCAGCAGCATTCTTTTTCATTATGTCAATACCCGTGAATAATATTAGATTTAGTAACCCAAATCCAGAGTACTATATCAAGGTATTTTCATCTTTAATCTTTATATGGTATCTGCCAAAGCTACCAATATTTATAGTACTCATTGTGAAAGATATTATTAGATTGATGATATTTGTAGTGAGTAAGATATTTATAAGGAGCAAAGAAAAAATTGCTAAAGTACCTTCTCGATGGGCTTTGGCTGGCTGGACTTTAGCTTTATTGCCATTCATTTTATATATTTACAGCTCTGCGGTAACTACAAATGATTATGAGGTTAAGGAAGTTGAAGTAACATTAAACAATTTGCCAGATAATTTAGATGGCTTAAGAATAGCTCAGATTTCTGATCTACATCCACCATCATTTTTTTCGGCAGATGCTTTTTGGGAGGTGCGTCAAATAATCCAAAGTCTGGATCCTGATATTATTGTTATCACTGGGGATTTCGTAAATAATCACCCTGGCGAGCTAGATTTAATCTACGATGATCTAAGCCAACTAAAAGCTCCACATGGTGTTTATGGTTGTATTGGTAATCATGACCACTATATGACAGACGAGTTACATCAAATCCTTATTAGTAAAATCGAAAATGCAGGTATTGATTTACTTATAAACGAAAATATTACTTTGAATATAAAAGGAGAGAAATTGCAGCTTGCTGGTGTTGATAATTCAAGCTGGCAGCTTAATTATGGTGATTATGATAAAACTTTTTATGGACTTTCTGAATATAATCCGACTATACTGCTTTGCCATGATCCAGTGGATTGGCAAAATCATGTAAAGGGTAAATACAATGCAGACTTAACTCTTGCTGGCCATACTCACGGTGGGCAAGTAGGTATTGATATCTTCGGGCATGAGCTGTATCCTGCTGTTCTGGCATATACATATTGGAGAGGTTTATACAAGGAAGGTAGCCAATATTTATATGTAAATACAGGACTTGGCACAGTTGGTCCACCAGTTAGGATTGGTCATATACGTCCGGAGATAACCTTGCTAACACTAAAGAAACCAGATTTTATGGCTTCTAATATAGATGTTTTGTAGTAGAGTTTCTACTTAATTTCATTAGATTGTTTTATCATTCAAGATATTTTTGTAGTTTGCTTTTTTTAATAATTGACGTTGTGAGATGGAAGAAGAAAAAGTAAGGAATGTAATACGCGATACCCGCAGAGATATTAAATATGTGTTATGGGCATCGAAGAAGATGAACCTCGATGAGATGATGAAAGTAATCCGCTTTCATAATTATAATGCATTGCACCTAAGACCCGGGAAAAAAGCAGTTGTTGAAATTGACGTTGACAAAATGGACATCTAAGCTCTGATTTATAAATTATTCTTTATACTTTAACTGCCAATTCAAAATTTTTTTGTAATTTTGTCTGTTTTTTTATGATATGTTAAACAAACTAAATTTATGTTATGAAAAAGGCGATTTTCTATTTTATATCTACGTTATTAATTGCATCGTTTTATATCTCTAATGCAGCAGATAATAAATCAAATAATGTTGGGCGAATAATTGTTGAGGTTCAAGATTTTGAGAGTAGCAATGGTGTTCTTCGAAGCCACTTATACAATATAGATCGTAAGGAATACTTTCCTGTAGAAACAGATTTTTGTATAATGCGAGATACGGCATTAATTAAGAATAATAAATCACAGGTAGTTTATAATAATTTGCCTTTTGGTGTTTATGCCTTATCTGTTCACAATGACGAGAATGCCAATGGGAAAATGGATACCGATTTCTTTGGTCTGCCAGACGAGGGATTTGGATTATCAATGAATCCTACTATCCTTTTGAGCGTACCTGATTTTGAGGATGCTCAATTTGATCTAAAGGAAAAGACAAAGAAAATCACTGTGAAGATGAAGTATTAAATTGCAATTATAGATTTTATAATAATTACTTGTATCCCAAATCAGTATTTGGGATACAAGTAGTTTTAGAAACAGTCAAGAACAAATCCTCCTATATTCAATAATTATTTGGCACTATGCTTAGTTCCTCATGTGGTGGACGTATATAATTATTAGCAATCTTTCGAGGCGGCAATTCGATAGGTTTGGGAGTTACATCCTGATAATCAATCATAGATAAAAGATGGGAAATGCAGTTAAGCCGAGCCTTCTTTTTATCATCAGATTCAACATTCCACCAAGGATTCACCTTAGTATCGGTATATTTGAACATATTATCTTTTGCTCTTGAGAAATCTTCCCATCTATCCCAGCTCTTTAAATCCATTTCAGAGAATTTCCATCGTTTTGCAGGATTGGAGACTCTGTCTTTTAATCTATTCTCTTGCTCTTCATCGCTGACGGATATCCAATATTTAATTAAAGTAATCCCGGAGCGGGTTAGCATTTTTTCAAACTCGGGACATGAACGCAGGAATTCAGTATATTCTTCATCAGAGCAAAACCCCATAACTCGTTCGACGCCTGCTCTGTTATACCAGCTTCTATCAAATATTACCATTTCTCCTGCCGATGGCAAATGGTCTACATACCTCTGGAAATACCATTCAGTAATTTCTACATCAGAGGGCTTGGAAAGTGCTACTAAGCGGCATCCACGAGGATTCAATGGTTCGCGTATGCGTTTTATAATGCCACCCTTACCAGCAGCATCCCTACCTTCGAAAACTAAGCAGACACGCAATCCTTTGTATTTGATCCAGTACTGCAGCTTAACCAATTCAAATTGAAGCTTAGCCAATTCTTGTTCGTAGTATTTGGATGATAACTTTCCATTTTTTTTGTACTTTTTTAGTGGCTTGTCGTTTTTTTCATCATGACTCATAATTAAACCTAACAATTAATGAGAATAACAGAAAAGAATAATCAAAGGAAAATAATCATTGTCTTTTAGAAATGCAAGATATATTTTATATATGGAAGAAATTTTTAAAAAATGAACCCCTACAAAAAGATTGTAGGGGTTATGAAAAAGAACAACTACATAAAGTTCTCTGGATTTGTCAATGGTAAGGATAATTGCACCAAATTGCCATCCTTGCCCATAGTTTCCACTTTTATATTGCCATGCATTACCCGACACTTCGAAGCAGCTATGCTGATATTAAGCATGATATCTTCCTGATCTTTATCGAGATATTCGGTTATGTTACTAATATTATTATTATATACATTAATCATCTTAGCTGCCAAATCATTAGTACTTGTCAGTATTTGTATCTCTGTAGCACCCTCATTTGGGTTTTCTTCTAAATTAACATCGAGTCTGATTTTATTAGAAGAAGCGATTAGTGCTTTGATTAAAGCAACAAGCCCATCGTGGAGGATATCTTTTTCAACTACTACATTTGCCTGACTACTGGAATCCATGAACTCTACATCTATGACTATACTTGGATCAAGGTCTTTGCTTACACTTTTCAAAGCAATATCAAAGTATTCTTTGAAATTGATAGTGTCAAGTTTTTTATATCCCTCAGATTCTCCCAAGGCGACTTCCATCAGATCCGATGTAACAAACGAAAGCATTTCTTCGGAGGATTCTTCAGACATTTCGGCATAGCTTATTAACTCTTCTTCGGTATCGTATATTTTATTTGAGATAAGCTGGAGATAACCGATAATGCTTGTTAGATCATTTCTTAATTTATGACTCATTTTTGTCATAAAGTACGATTTTCGATCGCTTTCTTCAAGGGAAAACTGATTGGATAGCTGAATTTGTTTTCGGCGAACGAGCTCTCTTAGCTCAGCGAGTTTTTCGAGAGTTACATCCCTACCAATGCAATAAACTAATTGATCCTGCTTCGAAATTGTGAATGACCAGTTAAGCCATTTAAACTCTCCATCTGCTGTTTTCATTCTGAAATCTATGCGATGAGTAAACTCGTCCTGAGTATTATTCAATAGATCATAAAATTTATTCTTATCATTATCATTTACAAAAAGGGAATCAATTTTATTTGCTATCATATTATTTGGCTCTAATCCAAATATATGCAATGATGCCGGATTCATTGATTTCCAGACACCATCAATACCCAACATAGCAATTATATCTTGCGAGGAATCCACAATGCGTCTTTGAGATCTGGTCATTCGGTTTGCTAAATCAACTGCTCTGGCTCTGCTTGTAGTAACGGAGAGAACAAATCCGAATAGCAGAAAACTAAGCACTAACGAAATAATCAAAGAAAGAATTGGTAATGTAGATTGAAAACTTCCACCAAAGCCAGGTATAGTAGAGAATTTGACTAATAGCTCTCTATCTGCTATTTTGAATCTTCTTTCTTCTGTAAGGTTGGGGGTGAAATCTTGAGTAATAAGATCTGAGTTAACAGATTCAAATATTTGGGTATGAGGGCTATTCTCACTTACTTCAAAGACTTGAAATACAATGGCAGTATCTGTTGGTACTCCATCGCCAAGAGCTTTTTGGAAGAACAACTCTGAATCAACTTCAAGGAATATCATCCCTTCGAATAGCTCTCTTTTCCTTTCTACTGTTTCAATAGATGAATCCGGGGGAAAAATTGGAGCTATCATATAAAAACCAGTTGTGTCAGGATCCCTTAGCGTAAATATGTTTGTAGCAGTTACCATGTTGTTATCCTTAGCTTTGTTGATTGCTTGAAGTACATTTTGTTTTGTACCCATATCAAAGCCAGATAGAACTTGAGTATTGTTTTCTGGAGTAGGAATTACTT
>Ga0272443_10004637_pt1 | contig 14783 bp, 8 predicted proteins | sample SSMAcet12_FD_193581 | JGI IMG/M metagenome (GOLD analysis project Ga0272443, IMG submission 193581) | Marine sediment archaeal communities from Little Sippewissett salt marsh, Falmouth, MA, United States - SSM-Acet-12 | ecosystem: Environmental > Aquatic > Marine > Wetlands > Sediment ...
CACCGTCGTCGCAAGTTCCCTGAGTTCCAGAAGCTTTACACTCACATGCAGCCGAACTATTATCACCGTCGCCAGTAATATCTAATCCAGAATAATCACAATCTCCTGTGCCATCGCAAAAACCTTGAGTAAAATAACCAAAACCTGAAGTATAAAGATCATCTGTTGAAACATCACTTGTACATTCCCACGCTGAATTACAAGGATCAACTCCAGTTGTGCCGCACTCAGAAGTTAAAGAATAACCTGCCTCAGCATAAACATCAACTGCTTGATAATTTGAAGTAACACTTGTATCACAGCTATTGCTTCCGTCGCACTCTGCAAACTTTTGCGAACCTGAACAAGTATAATCACTGCATGAATTATGCGCTGTGTAATCGCACGCCTCAGCCTGACTCGTAGCATCATCATATGGAGTAGAACTTCCTCCATTTTGCGACTGTGCTGTTTTATTTGCAGGCACATTTACAGTCGAACCTTGATAATAATCGCTTGAATCTGTGTCACAACTTCCACCACCATTACATTCTGCATAACGAAGAGAATAATTACAAAATCCTAAAGTTGCCCAGTAATCAACACTATTATCACATGCAGTTGCTGTGCTACTTGCATCAATATAAGGTGTTGAATCTGTTCCTCCACTTTGTGCTTCTGCAACTTTATTTGCCGGAACATTATATGTTGTACCCTGATAATTATTACTTGCATCTGTATCACAAGAACTAAACCCATTACATTCTGCATAACGCCGAGTATAGGTGCATCCTCTCGCGCTTGCCCAGTAATCAACACTATTATCACAAGAAGTTGCCGTACTACTTGCATCTTGATAAGGTGTGCCAGTCCCACCACTCTGGTCTTTTGCAACTTTATTTGTAGGAACACTTACAGTCGACCCTGCATAATTATCACTTGAATCTGTGTCACAGCTTCCTGAACCATCACACTCTGCATAACGTCTAGAATATTCACAAGCTCTTGCACTTGCCCAGTAATCAACACTGTTATCACATGCAGTCGCTGTGCTGCTCGCATCAATATAAGGTGTTGAATCTGTTCCTCCATTTTGATCTTCCCCAACTTTATCTGCAGGAACATCATAAGTTCCTCCTAACTCATAATAATTACTTGAATCTGTGTCACAGCTTCCTGAACCATCACACTCTGCATATCTTTTTGTATAAGTGCAGGCTCGAGCATCTGACCAATAATCAACACTACTATCACATGCAGTAAAAACATCTGCATCAACCTCACTTCCACTTGAACAAATTTTGTTTGCACTTACAGAAGTTGAAGTTGTGCCGCAAGCTCCTGCACCATCACAATAACCATTATTTGAAGCAGTTTTTGTGCAATCGCCAGAACAACCATCATAACCGCTATTGGCACATTCATTATCTAAATCACAACCACTATGAATCGCTGTGCAAGTTCCTACATAACTTATAGCTGGCCAATCTAAACAATCATAAGTATCAATATCGCATGCATAACAAGTTCCTGAACATGCAGAATTACAACAAACTCCATCAACACAATAAGTTGAAGTGCATTCAAAACCATCTGAACAACTCGCCCCATTTGATTTCAAAGCAACCCAAGTATTTGAATCTGCATCACAATATTTTCCTTCAACAACATCCCCCCCATCTGAAGGAGTACCCATATTTCCATCAGCACCATCATCACCTGCAGCACCATCACAATCATACATATATCCATTACTACACATTATTGAACCAGAATCTTCACCATCTGCCAAAGCAGCAGCATTATAACAACACTTCTGACCCGCACTATTTGTTCCTTCTTTATCTTCTCCAGAATCATCGCCACAACAATCATCACTTGCAACAGTCCAATAACTTTCATAAGTTCCTCCACCACAATCTTCACAAATATAACCCGAAGTTTCATCATCTGCATCATCATACCAAGTTCCAGCACCACAACCAGTAAATCCTGCATCACACCAAGTATCTCCTGCTCCATCATCTCCACAACATTCTTCAGCAGTACTTCCCCAAATAAAAGAAGTAGTATAATAATCTCCAGTACAATAATCCAAAGGGCTAGGAGTACTTCCAGAAGACCAACAACAATCACCACAAGCATCTTCATTATAATCACAATCCTGACAAGTATACTTAAGCGTACCAATAAAAGCACCTGCACTACATGCATCTGCAGTATTACAACAAGATTCACCATTAGCACAAGTATTTTGCCAGGAAATACCACAATCAGTTAAAAGAAAAAAAGTTTCATTGTCTCCAGTTTCATTTGTCTCATTAAAAGTCTCGTTGTAAGGAATCATTGTCACATTATTAATAACAGCATTATAAACATCAATCCGTGAAATATTTATTTCAGTAACAAAGTCAATAAAATAAGAAATTGGTTTTCCTGTTGAAGAAAGCCTATATTTTAATTCTGCAGGGTTCAAACTCTCGTTTTCTAAAACAAGTGCTGCAGCAGCACCAACCATCGGAGAACTAATACTTGTCCCTGTTTTTAATTCAGTGCCACCACCAAGCTTCGGCACTTCAACCCCAACACCTGGCGCCAAAACATCAACAACAGAATTAACATTTGAAAATTCTGCAATTTCATCTTGCTTATCTGTCGCTGCAACACGAAGAGCCTGTGACGCACATGCTGGCGATTTTAAATTCGTTGTGCCGTCATTTCCAGTCGCCGCAACAACCAAAACACCATCGCTGACAACCTCATTAACAAACTCAGCAACAATATTTTCATCACAATATCCAGAATAATTTCCTGCACCAATACTAAAAATAATTATATCTGAATTCTGATCAATACACCACTCTAAACCTTGAAGCACATCACTTTCATAACCTTCTCCATTCTCATCAATAACTTTTGCAACATACAATTCACTTCCTGGCGCAACTCTAGAAACAACACCTACAACATTTGTACCATGCCCTTGATCATCCATCGCATCTGAATCATTATTTACAAAATCCCAACCATCGACAAAATTAACAATATCCTCATGCCCATAATCAACACCAGTATCTAAAACACAAATCTTCTCGCCAGCACCAGTTAAAGAAAAATTCTCTCGAACAAAATTTGATTTAATAATTTCTTCAGAATCTTCTAATAAAATTGAAACAGGCTGATCAACAACAACTTTTTCAACAAAACCACTATTCTCAAGCTCAGCAAGAAGCTCTTCATTTAAAACGCGAATCTCAACATCACTTCCTTTTAATTTAAACTCTTTTTCTTTCTCACCATAAAAATTAACATTACCAGAAACTTTTTTCAACTTAACAATAACCCGAACATTCTCGCCAAGCAAAATCTCTAATTCATAAATCTGATCACCAATATAAGGAACAACCCACTCGATAAAATCAACCAAAGAATTATTATCTAAATCATATTTTGTAATTTCAACTTCTTCCCTACCACCATTTTCCAAAACATAAAGTTTAACAGAAGATTCTCTAACCTGAATAGGAAGCTCTGTAAATGAAAGAATATTTTCATACTCAATTTCATCTGGACCAATAATTTGAATCTGCTTGGTCTTGTTATTAATTAAAATTTCCTCTGCATACGGCGCCTCAGTATAATATTCAATCAAAATCTCATCCCCATCTTCAACTTCATCCACAACATCTACAAAAGTTCCATCCCCATCATCTCCAACAATATTTCCAGTCATTCCCTTAAAAAAACCCAAGAAAAAATTAAATACAACATCCAGAGGATTTTCTTTAGACTCTTCAACAACAGGTTCAACTTCATCAATAATCTTTTCATTTTCAATATTAACCTCAATTTCCTCTTCACCCAAATTAGTTTTCTTTTTTACAGAAATATTTCCTGCTAAATCAGGAAGTTGAATTTTTAATTCATCTGTTTTCTCTGAACCTTCTAAATTAATTTTAACTTTTTTCTGCCACTTCACTGGTTTACCTAAAACTGCACTATACTGTTTTATAGAAATTTCTGTTGTAAAATTTAAAGTTTCATTTACAATTTCAACCTGGGTAAAATTTTCAATAGTCTCATTTGTAATATTAAATTCATCTGTAAAATTAGAAAAATCAGTTACACTACCTCCAGAATCTGATTTTTCAGGACCAACAATCTGTTCATTAGTCTGATTTAACCCGGACTCAGTTTCATTTTTCTCACTTTCAGTTCCATTAATATTTTCAAAATCTTCAGTTTCATTAATTTCAACAATTGTTTCATTTGAATCAATCTCTTCTTGAATTTCTTCTGAATTTTCTTCTCCTTCAATTACTTCTTCTGTATTTTCCATGGTATCTTCTAAATTATCCTCAATAATTTCCTCAGTTTGTTCTAAAATTTCTTCACTATCCTCCACAACATCTAAATTTTCCTCTGAAGAATCACTTTCAACAACTTCGGAAATTTCATTTGAAGAATCAGTTGAACTTTCTGAACTTGATTCACTCTTTGCATCTGAACCCCCAGAATCACTTGATTCACTAGAATCTTCACTACTTTCTACAACCTCTTCAGTAGTATGACCTGTTAAAAAACCATAAACTCCTTTTGTCAAAGCTTTAAAACTAAAACCAGAATCAGAAAACTCATTTTCTCCATAATTAATTTTATAATTTAAATAAAAAATCCCTCCAATAATCAAAAACATTGCCAAAATTAAAACAATAAATAAAGTTTTATGAGAAAAAATATTTTGCTGCATATTTTTTTTAGTTACAGCACGTTTCGGTTTGTAATTGGGGAGGTAGCGCGAGTGTGTTTTCCCATCTTTTCCGCGATAAGTTTCATAATAATACGGCCCATGTTTTTTTCCATTTTTTGTAATCCACCTCTTATAAACCATTTACCCCTTTTAACAAATAACCTCTACAAAAATCATGTGCTGTAACTATTTAAACATTATGGGAAAAAGGCTATCTTCCTATCGAGTAACAATTTCCAAACCATCGCGGTGTTTAAGCTTGTAATCTTTGCCAACAGCTTTTTTTGTCCGCGCGTCAATTGCTTTAATAAAATTTTTACCAAAATCTGTGTGTAAAAAATATGCAAAATCTAAGGCAGTGCTTCCATTAGGTAACAAAAAGCAATCAGGCAAAACATTTCCCTTACTATCTGCATGCTTTGTTGCACTCGCAGGAAATATTGCAATATAATTAAGTAAACTAAATACCGCAGAATTCAAAACACTCTGAACTCCTGTGCCTTCAACAAACTGAGTTAAAACATTTTTATTAACTTTGTCCAACGCTTCCTTTTGTTTCTCATTCAAATCCTTCAAAATTTTGAAAGTTCTATCTCCGGGAATATATTTTATCAATTCTGCTTTTGCCGCCTGTCTTAATGCAAGTTCTGAGTCAGCACTACATGGAATTATAATCAAATTTGGAAATTCTCCTCTAATTTTTTGATAATTTTCCTTTGCATTAGGATGATCGATCTTATTTGCAGCAATTATCATAGGTTTTGAAATATTTCTAAGTGTCGAGCAAAACTTCTTAACATCCTCATCTTTCCACAACGTCGGCTTTTCACTTAAATTCAATTTCCTCAAAACAACTTTAACATTTTCCTCTGTAACCTTCAATCCTGAAAACTGCTTTGCAATTGCTTCAGAAAATTTTCTGTTCTCAAGCTCAGTCTTTCTTACAAAACTTTTCCAAACCTTCATAAAAATATTATAATACCAAAGATTAAGTTCTTCATTCAAAAATTTAATGTCTTGGGCAGGATCGTGACCCTCAGTCGGCTTACCTTCAATATCTGTTGTCCCAGAAATATCCACAACATGAATAAAACAATCTGCCTTGGTCAAATCATCTAAAAACTGATTTCCCAAACCCTTACCCTCGCTCGCCCCAGGAACAAGGCCTGCAACATCCATAATTTCAACAGGAACAAACCGCTGCCCATCAATACAAAAACCTTTCTGTGGATTACACTTCACACCAAACTCCTTTTCCAAACACTCGACTCGAACATATCCCACGCCATGATTGGCCTTGATTGTAGTAAAAGGATAATTTGCTATTTCAACTTCTGCTAAAGTTGCGGCTTTAAAAAAAGTCGACTTCCCCACACTCGGTTTTCCAACAAGTCCAATTAACATAAAAAAAAGAAAAATAATAAGTTAAAAAACCTTCTTATTAATAAATTATAAACAAGCAAAAACTTAAATACAAAAAAAAGCTAATAACTAAAGGTGAAAATGAGTTTTATAGAAAACATAGGATACATTTTATTAGGATTCATAGGAATTATTTCAACATTCTTAATCGTGTTAGGACTCTTTGAAAAAAAACTTCACATAAGTCTTCTCAAAAATAAATTCGCGCGAAATCATTTTTACATCGAAAGAATCTCAAAACTAAACATAAATACTCCAAAAGAATCTCTAAGACTTTTAAGCAAAATCGCGCGGAATTTTTTCAGAGAAGCATTCCACATAAAAGGAAACCCCGAATATTCTGAATTAAAAAAATATTTTGAAAACAAAAATAACAGAAAAGCAACACAATTCTGCGACGAAATAGTAAAACTAATTTATTCAAAACAAGAAGTCACAAAAGAAAAAATCCAAGAACTAATAACAATCCTCGCAGAAATAATCAGCAGCAACAAAATAATTACAAAAGAACAAAAAGAAGAACTAGATAAAAAAAGCAAAAAAGCTGAACCATTATTACGGCAAATTCACATACCGGGTATTAGTAAGAAAAAATTCAAGGACGAGAAAACACAAACAAAGAATTAATAAATAATCAAAAAGTTCAATTGAAACTTTTCTCTCGTGATTTTCAAAAATATTTTCAAAAGCTTTAGTTAAATTTTCTTTATTCTCTGCAGAAATATAAATCCCACCAGTTTCATAAGCAAGACTCTTCAATGAATCTTCATCTATCTTTGAAAAAGAAAATTCTGTCAAACCTCCTTCTTTCGTACCCATTCCAATTGCATGCACAACAACATCATGATAATTTGCATAATCAACAGCATCATCAACAGTTCCAACATTAATCTGCCCATCACTCAAAATTATAATTGCTTTATTATCTTCATAATTCAAAAGATTTGAAGAAGTTAAAACAGCCTCGTAAATATCTGTGCCTCCGTAACCGCTTGTATAAATTCCTTTAATCGCATTTTTTAATTCGTCTTTTCTTTCTGTCAAATCTTTTTCAATCTTCGTACTTCCTGAAAAAGAAATAATTGCCATCTTCACATCAACTCCAGAATCATCTACAAAAGCAACAGCAGTTTCTTTTGCCACCTCAATTCTCGACGGAGAAAAATCATCTGCTTCCATGCTCTGCGAAGAATCAATTGCAAGAACAAAAGAAAATGAACTAGAACTCATAGTAGTGTGAAAAGTCAAACCTGAAATTGCAAAAACCAAAAACAAAAAAATCAAAACATTCAAAGCCAAAACAATCACGTTCTTAGAAAAAAAATCAATTCCCTGAATCCGTGCAATAGCGTCAAAATTCGCAAACTTCAATGCTTTTTTCTTTTTGTGACTCAAAGCAAGAAAATGAATAAAAAATAAAATAGGAATTCCAAATAAAAAAAACAAATACTGTGGATGTAAAAAACTAAATATCATTTTAAAATTTTTTATCAATCCTCTCTTTTAAAAACATTGCCAAAGGAATTGCAAAAGGATGCCCAGTAATTAAATCTAAAAAATCAGCCTCGCTTTTTTTAAACATTTCCTCAACAATTTTTGCTTGTTCTTTCGCGTGCCTTTCATAATCTGCACGCGCAACACGAGGATTAACAATAATTTGCTCACCTGTAATTGGATTTTCTAAAGAAATTTCACCCTCAACATTAGGTAAAGTCAAATCAAGAGGATCACGAACACGAATCGCAATAGTTTCAAATTGATGTGCAAGCATGTCAATTTTTTTATGAGTATTTTCAGAAATTCTCAAAAAATCAGAAACTAAAATAATTGAATTAACAGAAGAATCTAAATAACGCATTGCAAAATCCAAAGACCTATCAAGATTTGTAACACCCCCATAAGTTTCAGGTCGAGTAAATAAATCCATTAAAAATTGAAAATGTCTTTCCCCACTTTTAGGCGGGATAAAATGTTTAACATCTTCACTAAATAAAAAAACTCCAACACGATCATTAGATTCCATAATCAATTTTGCAAAAGCAGCAGCAAGTTCAGTCACAAACTCACACTTCAATTTATCTCGCGAACCAAAAACCATATTATTCCCAACATCAATTAAAAAAAATATTTTCAAATCTCGCTCTTCCTTGTACTGTTTAACAAGAAGCTTCCGCGCCCTCGACGAAGTTTTCCAATCAATATCAGAAGCATCATCGTCCTGAGTAAAATCCCGAAAACTTTCAAACTCCAAACCCTTCCCACGAAATAAAATTTTATAAATATCTTTTTTCAAATGAAACTCTTTCATAATTGCTTTAAATTCTGTAATCGCCGCAGGAATATCCACATTCAACCGAGACTTTGTTATTGCACTTTTCATTTTCACCTTTTTATTACAAAAGAATAAAACACAACATTATTCATAAAGGTTTTGGAAAAAATTAAAATAATCTAATCGCATCTTCTTAAGAAATAATCTGTTTGAGTATTATAAAAACCTTCTAAGTATTCTAATTCAGAGGCTTCCAATTTTCCACCATCTCTTAACTTAACCAAACCCTTCATTAATCTATCTGGATCTTTTTTTTCCTGCACAAAATGTCTAAACATTAACCATTCCTAAGATCTCGTCGATAATTTTATCAGAATCTATTCCTTCTGCTCGTGCTTTGTAATTTAAAATAATTCTATGCCTTAAAACATAATGTGCAATATCTTTAATATCTTGAGGAATAACATAATTTCTTCCATTCATCAACGCCCATGCTTTTGACGCAATAAATAAACCAATGCTCGCCCGAGGAGAACCGCCCCATTCAATATACTGCCCATGATGAAAATCTCTTTTCCTTGTCTTCTCAATAATTCTAACAAGATATTCTTTTACTTTCTCATCCATATAAATTTCCTTTGTAATTTTCTGCATTTCAATAATTTTCTCAGGCGACAAAATAGGTTTAATATCAAAAGAAGCAAATTTTTTAAGAGTCATATTATTTTCAACAATCTTAATTTCTTCTCCCTTATTTGGATAACCCATCAAAACCTTAAACAAAAAACGATCAACCTGTGCCTCAGGAAGATCATAAACTCCACTAGATTCTAAAGGATTATTATTTGCCATCACAAAAAAAGGACTTGGTAAAGAATAAGTTTCTTTTCCAATTGTAACTTGCTTTTCCTGCATAGCTTCAATCATCGCTGACTGTGTCTTCGGCGGACTTCGATTAATTTCATCAGCAACAATATAATTTGCAAAAACTGGACCTTTAATTGTTTCAAAACCTTTATCTGGAGTATATGTTGTAATCCCAAGAATATCTGACGGCAAAAGATCAACTGTAAACTGAATCCTATTTGAAGTACATCCAGAAGCTTCAGCCAAAGTTTTAACTAAAAGTGTCTTTGCAATTCCCGGCACACCCTCTAACAAAACATGCCCATCACATAAAATCGCACAAAGAAATGCGTCAACTACTTTCTTCTGACCAATAACAGCTTTAGAAACTTCTTCTCTAACTTGCGAAATAAGTTTGTAAACTTCACGAATCTCTTCAGGAACATTTTCCGGCGCAGGCCTTGGTTCAACTTTCTTCGGGACTTTTAATTTCTTAAATTTCTTTCTAATCTTCATAACAAAATCAATATCGGCATCCTTGTAACCACTCTTCTTCAACAGCCTTCTAATCTGTTCAGGAGTATAGCCTTTAGCAATTGCTCCAGAAATCCAATTCTCTATCTCCCTCTTTTTTTTCTCTTCCATTTAAAATTCTAAATATTTTTTATTATTTATATCTTGCTGTAAAAAAGAACTTCTCTTTCTTTTTAACATTATACGCTTATAACTATAAAAAGCAATCCCTATAACAAATACACCAAGAGTTGCAAAAATCAAATAACGATACAATAAATCTTCGACCACAGATTTCTCCCTACCCTCTCCTGCCTGTTCAATTAATTCCTTACATGCACTAACAGCCTCATCAGCTTTCTGAACTGCAAGAGTTGTCTCACCAGCATCATACAATTTCTTTGCCTCATCAACAATTTCTTTCAATTCTAAACATTCAGGATTCTCGATAATAAACTCTTCTGTAAAAAGAAGTTTCTCAATAACATCTTCGCCTTCTTTAGTTGTTAAATACATTTTACCCCAATCATTATAATCAGGACTTGTAACATTTGCATAAACAGTAATTTCAAAAGTCCCTTCACGCTCAGTATCAACATCAATAATCATTGTCAAATTTTCCTTTGAACCTGGAGTAAGCAACTTAAAATAAGTTTCACTAAAAGAAACTTTAACATCAGAAGCAAAAACACCATCAAATGCAACAAATCCACTTAAATTTATTCCATATAAAGTTTGGCTACCAGTATTATGAAGAGTTAATGGAAGTTCTATTCTATCTTTCTTATATGCACTAACAGGATCTGGCATCAAAATTTTCAAAGAAACAGGAACCTTTTTGGTGCTGCTCCCACCCGAAGACGATTCTATAGAGGTACTTGTTGTCGGAGCAACAAAAGTAATAGTAAAATTATTACTCGTAACATTTGAATCGCCGTCGCTAGCAACAATGTATATCTCTCCGATAACTGCAGTAGAAGCAGACAAAGTCAAAAGCCAATTTGAAGAAACACTAGAAGTTATATCTGAAGTATTGCTAGTTAACATAAAAGTAATAGACTCATCATAATAACTATCATCATAATCATCGTCAGAAAAATGCTCAGTCAAATCAATTGTAATATCATCATTATAACTTGTAGGCCCAGCATCATCAATATTATCTGTAAAACTAACAACCGAATTATTATGACTAATATTTAATTTAAAATTCGTCGTAGTATTAACCAAGGTAGTATTGACTAAATCTGAGCTAGAAGGATAAACAATTAATGTCAAATTTTTAAGCCCGCCATAAGTCTCGTCAGTCAAATTCGGAGTAAAAGACCAATTAACACTTGTACCATCTCCAACCAAAGAAACATTGCGTCGCAAAACCAAATTCCCATAATTAAAATTACTTCCATCATAACTCATACTATCAATATAAAAAAGATAAGTTAGATTATCAGCGACGCTGTGATTAAAAGTAAAATTAAGAACACTCAAAACATTTTCTGTTAAATTAAAAGTATAACCTGCGCTAGGAGAAAAAAGTTCAGGTGGTCCGTAAACATAAATCCAAAAATCTCCATAATCACTTAGATTGCCACTATCATTAACACTAACATTCAAATGATATTTTCCCTCGTGAGAATCATTAAAAGTAAAATTAAAAATCCCAGTTGTTGTATTAAAATAAGAAGAAAAAATATCATCACCAGAAAGATTAGTATAAGAAAAAGTAAAATTAGTATTCAAACTCCCAGAAGTATCATTTCCATCTTCTGTATCTGTAACATTAATATCATAGTAAAAAGTTCGATTCACTGCAGTTGAATAATTTGTAAAACTAGATAAAACAGGGTCATGCTCAATTTCATAAATAGTTAAATTAAAAGTAAAAACAGAATAGTTCCCCCCAAGATCAGTAAAATTAACTGTCACATTATATTCTCCTAAATCGGCTTTTCCAGGAGTAAAACTTGCAGAAAACATTGTCCGATTAGAATCTGGCAATGGCCATTCATCATGAACAGAAAAATTAAATAAACTTGTATTAATCCCTTCAATAGTCAAAACAAAAGAAAGATTCTCATTGTAAAAACTTTTTTGCGCAGTTGGAATTTTAAAATCATTATCATCAACATACAAATAAAATACAGTTGAATTATCTTCTGTTACATTTACAGAACCGCCAGACAAAATATTTGAAGTAGGAGTTGCATTTGTAGTATCCATATGTTTAACTGAAGGTGCATCATTAACATTCAAAATAGTAAAATTAAAAGCAGTTGTGTTTGTAAGATATCCGTCGCTGACAGTAATATTTACAAGATGTTGCCCAACATCAACATCAGTTGGAGTCAAATCTAAAATTCCAGTCGCATTTGTAAAACTTGAAACAAATCCTGGAAAAGAATTCCCATCAGTAAAAACATAAGAAAAAGTCAAAGCATCTCCATCAGCGTCGCTGACATTCTGGGAAAAATTCAAATAAAGATTTGCATCTTCATAAATTGTAAAATTTGTACTTAAAGGAGTTGTCCAAATCGGCGCAATATTATCTAAAATAGTTAAATTAAAAGATTCATAATCAACAGCACCATCTTCATCCTCTACAGTAATATTTATTTTATAATCTCCTGCCTCATTAGAATCAGGAGTGAAAACAATTTGCGCAGTTGTCTTATTTGTTCCTGAAACAGGCATAAACAAAATATCAACATCAAAATTATCAATTGTTTCTTCAACACTGGTAGTTAAATTAGTCACATTTAAAGTAAAAGTTATTGTTTCATTAAAACCGCCATAAACAGAATTCTTATCAGGAACTAACAAATCATCGTCGTAAACTTCTAAACTTATTGTTGTCTCTAAATTAGCAGAAGTTGTAACATTTGATAAATCAGTAAGATCAGGAACATCATTACTAGAACGATTAACATAAACATAAATTTGTTCAGTCACTTGCTGATCATAAGTTGTATCATTCACAGTAAAATTAATTGTCCAATTACCTACCTCTGTTTTATCTGGAGTCACACTAACATTAATTGTCTTAATAAAACCAGAAGCTGTTTGTGTAGAGTTCGCGTAAAACCAGCTCGTGTTCACAACATCACTCTGCCCTGCAGCATAATTTCTCAAAATCGCATAACTTGAAATATTCAAATCATCTATTTCGCCCTTTGTAGTTATATTAATAATACACCAACCTAATTCATCTTCTTGAAAAATTTTATTCATACAATTCGTGGCATTAACTTCCAACGTTGACAAGATTTCAAAAACAACAACACTTGTATATTGATAAGTTTGATTTTGCTCATAAGTAGAATTATCACAAAAAGAATGAGGGCAAGAAGAAAGTTCACCAGCATCTGTGACAGTTATATTAGCCCAATAAGTTCCAACATCATTTCTCGCCGGAGTCAAATTTAATTTCGAAGAAGTATTCCCAATATAAGTAAAATCCATAATAGAACAATTCTCTCCAGTATTTCTTTCACTCCAATTTGCATGCGTGCAATTATTAAAAAAAGTTATATTAAAAATCAAAGGATAATGCTCTTCCTCGTCGCTGGCATTTACATATTCTAAAAAAGCTTCAGTTTGAACAAGAGTATAATTTGATTCTATGTTTGTAAAATTCGGCGCGTCGTTAGTGGCGTTGATTATAAAATTAAAAGTTCTGGCTCCGGCGCTTTGCTCATTTTCACTGTTAAATACATCAAAAGTTACATTAAAACTTCCTGTTCGAGTATCATTTGAAGAATTTATGCTAAAAATACCAGTAGTAGAATTTATTTGAATCCAATCCTGAAAAAAAGAATAACTTTCCTTTCCATACATAGTAGTTGAAATATTGGAATCATCACCAAAAGCATACCTCAACGGAAGATCTCCTTCAGAAGAAGAAACATTCTGACTAAAATCATAAGTAAATGGGTTTTCCAAATCTTCTGTAGAATTTTTTAAATTATCGTAAGCATCCATCCCCTCAAGCCAACTAACAGTTGCCATAACAAATCCTCCCAAAATTATAACAAGAATTAATCCTGCAAAAAATAAATTCTTTTTCTTACTCATTTTCACTCTCCTTTTTATTTAAATATTCATGAACTGCCAAATCAATAAATTGTTTTTTATTAACAAATTTAAATTTATTTTCTTGTCTTAAAATAAACTCCTCTACACTTTTCAGTAGTTCAGAATCAATTTTCACAACAGAACCACCTTCAACCTGTTTTTTCCCCATAAAATTAAGTTACTTTAAATTATTATTAGTTACTCAAAGTAACTTTTTAAACATTTGGTTTTTTATTTGAATCAATAGCTTTTTTATATTTTAGAACATTAATTAACTTAATTATAATTCCAACAACAATTGCAAGTAAAATAATTAAGAAAATATAAATTACATAATTTCTTTTAATTAAAGGAATTTCAGGTTTGCATTTCCAAGGACAAGGCCCGCCACAATCAACACCTTCTTCACCTTGATTTTTAATTCCATCTGAACAAGTTGCGCAAGGGTCGCATGGGCCACCACAATCAATTAATAATTCACAAAACCCATCATGGCAATTTTGAATTCCGTCTTTACAAGTTGGATTCGCAGTATACAAACAAAATTGCAACTCAGCAGGTTTATTAGTTGTACGATTACAAAAATTAAAATCATTGCACATTCGAACTTGATAACCACATCTTTCCTCACCAAAATAAACACTCTCACAACTTTCACTAACAAAACGATAATTTTCTCCAGAAATAAGGCCTAAATCTAAAGAAGATCTAGCATGCTGACAAACATCCCAAGAAGTACAAACCCACTCAGGAACACATCCAGAACCTCCGCCACCTCCTCCGCCTCCTCCAGAACTGCCTGGGACAGGGCAAGAAACATGAGCAACACTTAAATTCCATTCAACAGAATCATTCAAAAGCCCATCAGTAATTTCAACTTTTATTTTATGCTCCCCAGAAATACCACAACCAAAAGTATAACTAAAACTA
>Ga0272443_10004638_pt1 | contig 14783 bp, 12 predicted proteins | sample SSMAcet12_FD_193581 | JGI IMG/M metagenome (GOLD analysis project Ga0272443, IMG submission 193581) | Marine sediment archaeal communities from Little Sippewissett salt marsh, Falmouth, MA, United States - SSM-Acet-12 | ecosystem: Environmental > Aquatic > Marine > Wetlands > Sediment ...
TCGTAATTTGTGTCAACTAAACCTGAAAGATTAATTACACCAAATCGATAAGTTCCTGTGTTTCCTGTTCTGTGCGTCCATTCTGCAACATTTGTTGTAGATGTCAAGTAAGCTCCTGTTGCTCCTCTAGCATAAGCTGTTCCTCCTCCATCAGTAAACACATACCATTCAAGGGCACTTTCATCCAATCTTGTAAGACCTACAACGGCATGATTATCAGATGCTGGAATAGATTGTGAATCAGTGTACCTATTGACGTAAATATTGTCATTTTGGATTACGTGCACAAAAACTTCTGTGCCCCCCAAGTCAGCTGTATTATCAAAAGTAATGGTTATTCCAGTAGTGCTTCCTGATTGTGGTTCAACAACAAATCCTGTATCCTCCAAAGCATGATCTCCAGAAATATCTCCAGACATTGAAGCTTCAATAAATGCAGTATCCCAGTCTCCAACATCAAAGCTGTTTCCTGTTCCATCTGAACCATCAAACAAAGCCACGTTATTTGATCCTCTAGAAAATAATGAACCTAAAGCGTGTCCAACATTCCAATTTGATCCTGTAAATTCAATAACAACAACATATACCTGTACTTCTGTTCCTGTTTCCCCACGCTCAACTATCAAGTTATCATTAAAATCAATATGTGCATGAGAAACAACTCTGTTTCCATCATTTCTGCTGTTAATATTTCCAATTACTCCTTGAACGAAAGGAACACAATTATCTCTATCAGATATCCCAGAAACAGCTTGAGAACCAGTTTTAGAGCCAGAAGCAATAGTAACTACTCCTCGCCATCTAACAATAAACTCGTTTGGCCCTCCAGCAGTCCCAATGTATCTCCAAACCTCACCTCTAATTCTTACTGGGGCGGTTTGACCTGTTGCGCGGTATCCTGTTAATTCATTTGTTGCAGTTAATTGAGCTCCAGCAGAAAAAACATTCCAGTTGGTGCTTGAGCTAGATCCTGTTGGTCCAGCTGAAGTTCTTCGTGCAACATTATTTTTGAAGAATGATTTATTCAAATCTCCTACATCAGTTATTGAAGTTGTTGAACCTCCAGTTCCAAAATCAAATTGTACGTGTTCAACTTTTATTACGGCTTCACCTCCCGTGTCTGTTTCTGTTAAAGTATCAAAAATGCTATCAGGTCCTGTTCTTTGATTGGCAAAGTTGCTGTGAGTTCCCTTGTCAGACAAACCATCAATATTCGAGGTTGTGTTCACATAGTGATTATAAGCAAAGCTTTGATCACCTGAAACCGAACTTGAAATGAATGCAACATTAGTTCCTCTCGTAGTTGAAATAACAAACTCATATTTTGTATATTTACTAAAAATTTGAATTACACGTAAAACTGAAGTTTCTCCTGCTTCTACTGTCGAATTTCCTGAAATAATCGTAACATTACTAGCTGAATTTCCATTTACTTTTACTTCGTTTATTGTAGCTGATGATGTTCCAAAATTGTTTACTGACAAATCAGCGTATGAAAAATCTGAAGCCCATTGACAATTAGTAATTTTAATTTCTTCAATGGACATAAACGAGGATGTCATCGAACCCATCCAAGTTGTCGCAGCTATAGCTACAGCTACTGTGACTGCAATTAGAATAATGCCTGAAATGACTGGGCTTAACGCTCTTCTATCCCTAAGAATCATCATCTTGCACGGTTACTACAAAGTTCCAGTTCATTTTTGAAATACGTTATGAATTTTAAAGCAATAGCATCAATATTTTGTTTTAAAATGTGAACTATCGATTTTTTGAATATTCTAAAATTTAGAATATCAATATTATTGCTAATTTGAGTAAAGCTTTATTTGTTATGCCTGAAAAGAAACGTTCTAGAAAGGATTTTGAACTTTATCTTAAAGCAATGCTTGATCAGGATTATCCTAAGGTTAAATATAGTAGCCCCGATGCTTGGCGAAGGCGAATAACAAAAAACAATCAAAGACAATAATAATATGCTTCGGAACATAGGATTTAAACTAGTTATTAATTTAATTTTCGGGGTAGGGGGGTGGTGTAAAAATGAAGCCCAAGGAAACAACTTCCAAATTTAATATCCCCTACCCCAAGGTTACAATTAATATTGATTTTTCTGTTATTTTAGACTTCTTAATTCAAAATATTTATTTTTACTAAACTTATTATCCACGATTCTTTTCAGTAAAGCGTCTAAAAAACACAATTATAACAAGAAAATTTTTGTTCGGTTTTTAGATTTTTTGGTTTTTTTAAAGCTATAAGAAAAAATACAAAAAAACAGACAGCGATGTATTTTCTTTCTTTATATATGGTGAGTCTGTGTGTCTGTCAGTACTGTCAGTCAGCATAGTGGTTGTGGCTGTCAGTACAGTAGTCGTGGGCGTTAGTGAGAAGAAGGGGATGTTTGGTTTTGGGGGTTAAAATTTAGCCTTTTTTCCCCAATCAGTTAACTATCCAGTTACGTATTCAAATCCTGTTTTTACTAAGTCACATGCTTCTTGCACATTTTTAGCGACTCTAACATGATAATCTGTTTCTTTGAAATTGACTTACTGCGTATAGAGCAAAGTTGAGTTGATGTTTCTCCCCTTCTAAATAATAATCACTCGATTATGGAATGGAAAATATATGCTCTAGCTTTTGGAATATCCCCAAATTTTTTGCCCAGAGTCGCAACTGTTGATGAAGGCATCTTTCACGTTTATTGCTCATAAATATGGCCTTATTCGCATAATGGTTTACCCGAACAATTGGGAATTGCAGTGCTATACGGTGAAATAATAACAGAATTTCGATGATGGTTTATACTACCCATGTTATTGATTGGAACTTTAACCGTAATAGAGTTGAGAAGAAAAATCAATAAATCAGACTATTGACATCAGTTTATTAAAACTAAGCTCCTTAGACTTTCCAAATTAACTGCAATTTTAATTTTTAATCTTTAAATTTAATGATAAGCACAAAAGTTATACTCTATACGTAATTATTTTGTTTTTGGAAGTTTAGTTAATGAGTGGAATTGTCGGAAACAAATTAGCATTATTAGCTATTGCCGTTACCGCAGTTGTTGTAGTTGGAGTTGTAATTGGCACTTCTTTTGATACATCAACTCCCCTCGAAAATTCTCCTAATGATGATGACATCCAGACTATTCCTAAAGAGTCAAGTTCATTCGGAGATGAATATGGAATAATTCTGAGTACTAAGCTTGATGATCCAGTAATTTCGGAAAATGAAGATCGTGTTACACTTAAGGTTAAGGCACTTAAATGGCGAGAAGGCCAAAACCGTGAAACTGAAGTACCAAAAGGTAAACCAGTTACAGATTTACCAATTGAATTTACAACAAGCATGGGATTATTTGACCCATATAACGATGCAAAAATTCGGGGAGAAACCAACCAAGACGGCGAGGAAACTGTTGTCGTAATTGGTGGAGAAATCAAAGGAGTTGCAACAGTAACAGCAAAAGCGTTAGATGGTTCAGGAGTAGCAGCTGCAATTAGAATTTACATTGTAGGTGTAGAACTTTCCCCTGGCGACGTTATAATTAACAAAAATGAAAGAGTTAGTTTTGAAGTAAAAGTACAAGGAATAGATGATCCAGATTTAATTTATTACACTTGGAGAAATTATGTTGTTGAGGGGTATTATAAATCAGGTAATCCAGAGCCTGTTTACTTTGGTGGGGGACCAGTTTACACTAGTCCATTATTAGAATGGCAACGAATGAATGGAAGAAGTGCAGAGGGGTACATCGAAGTTGAAGCTTTCTTAATTAATCAAGGGGGTCAAGACGTTAGCTTAGGAAAAGCCAAATCAGACATTCATTTGAATGAATATTATTTAGACGTTGTTCTTGTTGGGCGAGTTATTCATACTAGTCCAGGTTACACTGTAGAATATGGTTGCCTGATTCCAAAAATTGATGATGTAGTTGGATATGCTGTACGTGGAAGTGGTTTTTATGACCCTCTGTTTTATGGAGAAGAATATGGTAGTGGCTTTGAGAGGATTTCTGAATTAGTTGAAGAAGAGGGAGGATTCTTCTTGAGTTTCACAAGTGGAGGCAGTACGGGTGAAGCTCCTAAACCTGATTCAGAACTTATTGCAGATATGGCTACAAGATTTGAAGGCGGAAAATTTTTTGCGTGTCCATATTTTGACGATATCGAATAACATCGTTTTTTAAAAAATAAAGTGAACAAATATTCATAAAATATTTATTTAATATGTGAAAAATGAACTATCACCCATGAAGAATTGAACAATTTACGAGCGTTTTTCAAATTAAAATTAATAACTTTATTGAAAAAAACTATTTTTGGATTTATTTAAGAAAATAAGCGTAAAATAGGATTTATTTTAATAAAATAGTCTGTTTGGTGGGGTTGCGGCGATTTGCATCTAGGTCCAATTGAGATATCACCACTTGTTTTCTTGCAAAAAAAACATTTTTTTTATCCAAATGTTTTTATCAACTCAATAAATATTATATCATAATACATAAGATTTAAATATTTTTTCTTTACTAAAAATTAGTTAATTCAGGGTTGTTAACAATGCAGAGTTTACTAAAAAACAATAAGGCATTAAGTCCAGTAGTTGCCGCAATCATATTAATTGCAGTTACAGTGGCAGTCTCAATTGCAGTGGCTGCATGGATGGGTTCATTAACGATAGGATTTATGGACGGAACTTCTCAACTTACAATAACTGATGTAACCTTTGTAATCGGAGACGAAACAAATGGACGAATTATAGCTCACGTTGCAAACACCGGTACAAGCACCTTTACAGTAGATAGAGTAAGAGTCAACGGTGAATATCCTGAAACATGGTCATCTGCAACTTCAAACACAATAACACCAAGCACGAATGAAACTTTCACTGTCACACAGGCTGTAGTTGCAGGAAACAAATATGCAATAACATTTTACAGAGCAGATGGAACAATGGTTGGTGCCTACACTTCAACTGCATAATAATCTTTTTAATTACTTTGAAAAAAAATTATTAAATTACAGTATATTAAGAATACTGATTTTGAATTAATAAGTCTAAAATAACAGAAAAATCAATATTAATTGTAACCATGGGGTAGGGGATATTAAACTTGGAAGTTGTTTCCTTGGGCTCCATTTTTACACCACCCCCCTACTCCTGAAATTTAATCAAAAAACTCTTCCTTTTTCGTTGATGTTGCTGAAAAAAATTCAAAGGAATAATGTTCTAAAAAGTTGAATATACATTAGTGATTTTATTGACACCAAAATTTGAAATATACACAGACAAAGCCGAAAAATGTCGATGGAGACTCAAAGCAGCAAACGGGGAACATAGCTAATAGAGAAGCCTACGAATCAGAAGCATCTTGCAAAAACGGAATAGCCTCAGTAAAAAAGAACGCCCCTCTGGCAGAAATTGTAATGGTTGATGAATAACCAACCATTTTTCTTCTTTTATTCTTTAACTTTTTTGATCAAGAAATGCAATTCATCATTTTCAGAATTTATGCTTATGAGTTCTTGTCCAATATGTTTTATTAAACGAGGAATATCTTCTTCAGATGCAGGATCATCTGCTATGATTTTTAATACTTCTCCAACTTTTAACTTGTCAATTTCTTGTCTGGTTCTAAATACAGGTTCTGGACAATAAAGACCCACACAATCAACTGTTTTATCAGGTGTTGCTTGTGAACTCAATTTTATTCACCAAAAAATTGTGAATTGTTCAACTAGAACCACATGGATTTATCAGATTCTAAGACTAAATCGTTTAAGGTTGCAGCACCTACAGTTTTTAATCCAGAGATCAATTCGACTTTTTCCCAGCCTAACATTTGTTTTGAGGCTTCACAAACGTAGATTTTGATTCCTTGTGAAAGAGTTTTATCAATCATCTCTTTTAGTGACGGAAAAGTTCCTAGTTTAATTTTTTCAGCCATCCCTGGAATAAGAACGCGTAATCCTTGACCAAGGTAATACACTTTCGCATCAACCCCCATAGCTTTGGCTGTTTGCGCCAAAACAAGAGGAGAATATTGTTTTTCTGGTTCATCACTTGTTTGAACATATAAAATCGATTTATTTTCTACTATATTAAAAACCCTTAATATATAACAGTGTTATAGAGTGTAATAAACATGTTGAATTTCATTAGAATTTTTTATTAGAAAGAAGGTAATCGAAATTTCAAGGATAACCAGAGAGAGGTTAAAATTTAACGTCCCCCCCTTAATTTTTTGATGTGGGGCTCATCTTCAGAATTGATTTGACTTTAAAGTTAGATTGTGGAATGATTTCACGGCGACCCCAATTTTTCATTTTTAGAAAAAAAGGGGAAGAAGGCTGTGATGATTGTTTCTTTATGGGGTGTCTGCTGTTAGACTTGGTGTTGGAAATAGTACATATTTTCCGCTTGCACTGTTGAGTCCAAAGAGTCCCTCAGATTTCCAGTTACCGAATCGATAGTTGCCCCAGAAGAATTCTCCATCATAGAATCCAGCAAAGACTCCTTTACCATAGATTCCCCAGCATCGTTTACCCATGTTGTCTGTGCCCACAAAGTGGCCGTTTCCAACAAAGCCCCACATAATGTATTTGCCATCCTTAGTATACAACAAGAACCTTGTTCTTTGAACTACCTGAGTATCAGTTTCTTCATAAGTTTCAGACACTAACTCACGCATGCTAGCAACGTCAACATTTGATAAGTCTCCAATTTCATCAGCAACTACAGTTATAGCTCCATCATCAGCATTCACCGCCACGAAAGAATGTTCCCTTATGGAAACAGCTTTTCTTGTCGGGTCTGTTTCTGGTACTGCCTGAATTTTAGTTGCCACAGCAGTATTGGATGCCAGTTTTATATCGGATGCTAAAACTGAGGTGGCCATTACGCCCATGAGCAGCAACGTCACCACAGCTATAGAGATTACGGTTTTATTTTGCATTTTATTCAACCTCACAAAATCAATCGGTTGGGCGTAACTTTAGGAAACCCATGGAAAGGCACGAAAAACGAATTTCAAAATAACACAGATGTTTTCCAAGCTGATATTATTCTTTGATGTCGTATTTGCTTTTGATACGCACCAGATTTTGTCGTCGGAACTTGGTGACTGTTATGATGTTCATTCCTTTCAACCGTTTGACCATTCTCCAAGTTGTTGTGCGAGGAAGCTTAACATAATCATAAAGGTCAGCTTCGAAAGCTTCACCGTTATTATCTGCCAAAAACTGAATTGCTTGTTTTTCTTCATGCAACAAATCTTTATGGCCTATAAATATGCGTTCAAGGTTTATGTTGCGTTTTTTCGGTTCAGATTTTACTATTTTTGTTTTCTTTTTTGATTTCAAAAAAACAACAAATAAACCAGCAGCAACCAAAACCACAATTATTCCCGCAACTTCGAAAGTTGGAAAATTTTCAGACACAAAAAACTTTGAATCGTCCGCTTTTTCCATTGCTTGAGTTGCTAAACTCAAAGCTTCAGAATAGTTACCTTGGTCATATTCTGTGTGGGCTTGCGAAAGTAAATTCTGGGCATAATCTAATTCAGTGTTTTGTTCTTGGTTTTGGGCAGCAGATATCGCGTTTTCAGCTTCAACCATTTTAGATTGGGCTTGAGTGGCGGTCTGATTAATTTGAATTGCCAACGTTTTTGCTTCTGCTCCAAGAGTTTCTGCTTCTGCATAGTTGCCAAAATTGAAAGCACTGATTGCTTCTTGCAGTTTCGTTTCTGCTTGAGTTACAATTATTCCCCGATCATGAATTTGCGTAATTATTGCTTGGGCATCATCCAAAACTATTTGGGCATGCTCTTGTGTGCCAATTACACCTATCACGTAGGTTACTTCAGTTAAGCCCAAGTTCATCAATAAGGTAACTTTGTTGCTTTGAGTTTCTATTATTTCGGGAACTTTGTTCAAACTAATAATGGCAGCTTCTTCAGGCAAAATTATTCGAGAAGCTATTGGTGGTTCTACTGATAGTGTCCAATATTTTCCATCTTTTGAGGTCATGTCTTGAGTAAGATATGTGATGGTGATTTGGTTTGTGCCTAAGCTGTGAACAGTAAGGGTAATTCCATCCATTGAATAGCCTAAGGGTAAGCCATCACTATCTACTACAAGTAGATCTTCTAGAACTTGACCGAAAACAGTAACATTCTGGGTTGGAAAATCAGGGTTAATTTGCAGAGTAAAATCAACATACACAAAGCCGTCAGAATAAACTGTTAAAACTAAAGTTATGGGCGCTATTTCTTGTGAAAAACCCAGAGAAGTCATTGACGACAAAAAAAGCAAACTGAATACAAGATAGGCAAAAGCCAGTTTTTTTGTCAAGGAATGTCACTTCTCTGGCCACAGTTGGGTTTTTATGCCTAAAACTTTTATGTACACAAAATTCAGGGCTAAACCACCTTAATTTGAGTCGAGTGTTCGTGTGGTTGGCAGTTTTTCTACTACATCTGCTGAATTAGATGGTGTTACTGAAACTGCATTTACAGTCGTGTTTGAAGCTTCTTCCCATTTCTTTGCTTCTTCAAGTTCCTGTATCGCATCGTCAACATTGTTTGCCTGGATTAGGTCTTTAGCGTTGTCAAGCTTTGTTTCCGAATTATCTAAAGCAGTAAGAGCCTCTTCTTTTTCTTTGGGGGTCAAAGTTGCAGAAACTGAAATTCTCGCTTTTGCTGCAAAAACTCTGTCTTCTGCTGCTTGCAAATATCTTTGAGCATTTGACTCAGACACTCTATTAATCAACTGAGTAACATTTTCTATCAAATCATCAAGGACTTCTTCTGCTTCACGAAGGTCTTCAGTTGCGCCTTCCAAATTCAAAACACGCAGTTTTTGAGCAGCATTTCTCAAATAGTGTCTACTTTCAGCAATCTGATTCTCAATCGAGAAAGTGTTGTATCCTGCGTCTTTAGCTCTGGCAGTCATGTTCTCTAACTTTTCAATATAAGTGACCGCTCGAGCTATGTTTGCCCTCAACATAGTCACCATTTCAGTAGTAGTTGGATTTGAATCAGAAGGTGAAGCTTCTTCTAGCAACTTCAAGGTATCTTCAAATTTTTGCATCGCCAAAACAGCTTCTATGCACGCTTCATCAAAGTTATCTTGGGCCACAAACCTCAGCGATTCGTTTACTTTGACGAGCCCTTGGGTGTACTTTGTTTGAGCTTGAGGTGAGGTGATGTTTTTGTTTTCTAGTTCCTTAAAAGTGGAAATTATGGTCGTGTTAGTTTCTTCAAGAATTGCAAGCAAAGTTTCCGCTTTTTGTTTTTGGGGGTCAGTAGTTTGAGCAAAAGTTTGGTTAAGGAAAACAAAAGCTGGTAACAACGCAAGAGCTAACAGAACAGTTATCGCAAATTTTTTTCTTAACAAAGCCTAGTGTTGCCCTCCATTGATATACAATAGGTGTGTGCAGGTGGGGGCTATTTAGGAAACCTATGAAAAGATGTGGAAAACCCAAAAATTTAGATTGATTTTTTGTTATTTTGTTATTTTATGAGAGAAACACCCCTCATGGCAGTCGCATGCGGTTCTAAAAGCAAAGGTGAACAGTTTTGGGTTTGGGGCATAAATTTCAACCTCGAACTCAATGTATGTTTTCAACATTCAAATGTTATGTTTTACTTTATAGAATATTCTTAATTAATAATATGAATACTAATAATTATTAATCAACTTCCCAGAATGTTGGGAATGTATTTACTTGACTAGATTTCTGATTTGATGGTTTCTGTAGTTTTTTCTACTACTTCTTGTATGTTCTCTTGATCACTTCTCTGATTTTTATACTTGAAGATGAAATAAACAATCGTTCCGATTATAATTCCGTTTATTAGACCGTGCCACACATTCATCAGATTGATTCCTAGAATTCGGAAATTAAACCAGTAAATTCTTAACGCACTAAAAATTTGTGGTGCAGGTGGAATTCCTGGAAACACTGTTGTAGCCAAAGTGAAAAGCACTAGTGGAACAGAAAATGAGGGTGTATTCACAAGTAAAGTCTTGATTTTCATTAATCCCCTTCCAAAGGGTGACAAAATACGATATGTTCTTTTATGTTGTTTCAAGGTGTTTGTAATATCATCTTCAAAATCGTCAAGTATGTCATCATTTGGTTGTTCTGCATCGAATTTGAATTTCAAGTTCTGTACATCTCTTGTTTCAGAGTCGATGTCACCATGAACTTCACAATTGACTTTAGCTAATGTAATTTTTCCAATTATTGGAACACCTGTGTCGAGTTCAAATGGAAACTGAGATTTCGCTGTATAGTGGAACTGATTATCTCCTTTTTTTGTTACTTTTGCACCATACCAATTAAGTTGAGGGATTTGTGTCTTTACAAAATTAGCAATAGATTGATTTACTATCGGTTTACTTCTTGTTGCTACCCATGTCCTAAACTTTGTGGTTTGATACTTTTTGATTGATCTATAGAAGTATTCAGTCATTTCTTTTGAAAGCATGCCTGTTGGGTCACTTATCTCGTTTTTTACAATAGTTGAAGTGTGTTCACTGTCTAATTTTGACATTAGTTTTTTGGAACTTTTTACCAATTCTTTGGAGTCATTACTGATTTTCTCCATCTTTTCGTCTATTGCATCAACTTTTTTGCTAAGCGCTTCAACTTTGTTTGTGAGTTCTAATAATTCTTTTTTATCCGCCATTTTTATTCCCCCAACAAATTTTCTCCATAATTATAAAGTACGAATATTTCTATATTGAATAATTTATTTATATCATTTATGATGCTTTTGTTGTAAAGATTTCTAGAAAAAATTTCTATCATTAATTTAATATAAACCAAACACAACGAAGAGTAAATGCTACATTTTTACGTCAATTAACTGGAAGAAATCTCAATCTTGGCCTTGTCTAAATCGCTAGTATTAAAAATTAGGTGGTGAAATTCTTGACATAAACAATCATCACAGATTTTAAGGCTTACTTGAGTGTCTTTTAACTTGACCGTTTTAGCGGGTTTAAGATTCATTTTTCCGCATCGTGCACATCTGTAGTAAAACAGTTTAGATATCAGAGGTGTGCTTTTTCTCAATGTATCCACAAGATAGTCATTTAAACTTTTCAAGATATACTTTATGAATTCTGACTTAATAACGCCTAAATTTTCCAAAAAATCAAGTAATGTTTGGTTGTTGAAATTACGTTACTCTAAGCCAATTAAAATTAGCCAATTGTCTTCTAGTTTCCAAGAGTTTTTTGTTTGTTGCTATTTTTTCTAGTTTTTTTAGCCGGAACACTTTTGATTCTTGTTCCTTTGCGGGTTGTTAGTTTTAATCTCATTATGTTTTTAGAGGTGAGTACTTTGAAAAATGAAGCAAATCCTGCTGAAGACGTTGAAAAACTAAAAAAGTTCTATTCTGATGTTTTTGGGTGGAAAATACAAAAAAAAGTCCCATGCCCATGGATTACTGGATAATTCAAACAGTGTCAATGGATGAAACAAGAAATCCAATACGCCCATAAATCAATGGGGTCTTTTTAAAAAAGAAAGTCAAAGCCTAAAACCAGTCAAATATATCTCAGTAGAATCAATTGACGAAAGCATTGGACTGATAAAACTATCTGGGGGAAAAATAATTCAGCCAAAAACAACTATTGAGGAAGTAGGTTCTTTCGCAATTGCATTGGATCCTGAAGGAAACGAATTTGGGGTTCTACAATCCCAAATGCCCTAATTTTATTTCCTTGCCAAAAAGAGAAAACTATCTCCTGAACATGTGTTTTGGATTCTTTGAAATTAAAAAAAGAATAATGCAAACCGTTTCTTTGTATGGTATCTTTAAAATTGTGGATGAATCAATTTCTGGTTAAACTAATTTAAAAATGACTCTACCTTCTCAATAAAATCCAATGTGCCCTTTTCTATCTGTTTAGTCAAAATTTCTAAATTTTTAAAATTTGGATTATCTACTAAAACATGCTCCAAAATTGAATCAACACCTTTCAAATTTTCAGGTATATAGTATTTATTCCATTTCTTTTCTTTAAACAAATTCCAATATTTTTTCTGAATTTTTTTGTTATATCCAAACAACCAAACTTCAAACCTAAAAGCTTCATGAAGAAAAACAATTCCAACTTTTAATTTTCTTTGTTTTAATGAATTTGGAAAAAAAGCAAAATATGTCATGTCCATATATCCAAAATAGATGCTTCCAGAAACAGAATAAGTAGGATATTTTTTCTTGAAATACACTCTTAGTGAATTGAAATAATCCATTAATCCCTTATAGGCAAGTTGAATATATCCCTTTTTTATTTGTTTTTTATATTCAACCATAGCTTTTTCAAAGGATTTCATAATAACTCATGTAAATATCAAAAGAATATAAAACTTGTATTGTATTCTATTTAGAGTATGTTGCAAAAAATACCTGATTCTTTAGCTCCCTGTGGTGTTTATTGTGGGGCTTGTCCCTCTTTTAAAAAAAGCTGTAATGGTTGTGGCTCTGAAGATAAAAATCAAAAAAGAAAAAGCAAGTGGAGCTGCAAAATTAGGATATGTTGTTTTGAAAAAAACGATTTCAATTTTTGTTATGAGTGTGAAGACTTTCCATGTAAAGTCTATTCCAGAAAGTTAAGTGCTTCTCATAAAGGGGATAAAAGATATCAATACCGACATGAGTTGCCGAAAAATCTAGAAAGAATCAAAAAGATTGGAATTACTGATTGGTTAAAAGAACAAAAGGCAAAGTGGGAGTGTCCTAAATGTCTTGGAACAATAAATTTTTATCATTATGAATGTCCAAATTGTGGATTGAAAAAACCAATTAATTCTTTTTAATTCAAATTCTAGCTAGCTTTACCACCTTATTGAAGCAATATTACAATTCAGGTAACCTGAACATACTACTAAATTGCAAATTATACTTGAAGATTAGTATTTTAGTAATCCAGTGACGATATCTCCTACTTTTTCCCTTTTTTAGATGTCTTAGGGTTTAATTCTTAAGAAATATAAAAGTAAAACTATCAAAGCACTAAATCAATTTTTCAATGGAATCTATTTTTTTATCAATCTTTTCAAAATGTCTTTTCGTACTATTATACTCCATGAGGAAAAAATCATTATAAGAATCAACACTACCACTTTTTCATAAGAAAACTGATCAATTATTGATAAACTAACAAAAACTGCAGGTACAAGAGACATTAATGGTAATAAAAAGAAAAACATCTTAATTCCATTTTTAGTCACATTGTCTGTTCCATCTTTTCGGAAAAATAGTTGAGGCAATTTTCCGAAACCAATAGTACACCCTTTGCAATAAAAACATGTTTTGCAGCATTTTTTTCTTAAGATAAAATAAACTCCAAAACTTACTGAAATCAAATAAACCCAAAAAAGTATTGTATGACTGAAAAATAGTGAATATGCTCCCAGAATAATCCATAAAATAAGCAAAAAATTTTCCAAAATTAATGTAATTTTTGAATAATCTTTTTCATTTCTTTTATTGATTGCAGATCCCTCTCAAATATTTAATTAGTCTCTATTATTTTTCGAGCAACTTTTAGTGCAAGAGCAGAAGTTAAAAGAATTGTTGGCATTCCTTGTGAAGTAGGGATTAAAGAAAGGTCAGCAACCCAAAGGTTTTCAGGCAAATGTGGTGGTTTCATAGAATAAACATCATTTTTTGTCAATGGAACTGTGCCACCTAGGTGCCCCCCATTTAACATCCCAGTTATGTATGGCTTTTTTACACCTGTTTTTTCCATGATTTTTTGGGCTATTTTAAGCCCCACATCTAGTGTATTAGTGTCATTTTCGGTTAATTCTTTGGTTATTTTTCCATCCTTTGATATTACGCCATTAGCAGAGTCAGCAAATTTTATCATCAAACCAACTCTGTCTTTAGGAATTACACCTCTCCAAGGCTTATGAAACCAAAGAGACAACACATCAATATATGGTGATATCATAAAATCTTCATGTTTTGTATACCAAAGCATAGGAAGTTCATTTAGTTGATTTGCTCCTTTGTAAACTCCTCCTAGAGTTGCAACAATATCTATCCACAATTTATCACTGGTTTCTATTCCTGAATTTTTTAGAATCTTTGATGTACCTAAACCTCCTGCAGCCAATACAACAATATCAGAAGAAAAAATCAGTTTATTTTTCCCTTGTCTTGCTTCGATGCTTCTTACTTGATTGTTAATTATAACTAATTTTTCTACAACTGTTTTAGTGAAAATTTTAACTTGATTTTTAGGTATTGCATCCAAAAATCTTCGAGCATCCCATTTTGCATTTTTCACACACCCCAATTCACATAAACCACATGAAACACATTTTTTGATATCTACTGCTTTTGGGGTTGGATTTGGATCTAAATCCAGCTCTTTTGCTGCCTTAAACATTCCAAGAGTTAAGGGTCGCCATTTTTCAAATGGAACAGTTCTTGTACCGATAAATGATTCAATTTCATTAAATTCAAAATTTAAATTTAAACCAATTTCAAATAATCCCTTTTCTGCCCGTAAAATGCTTCCACACGACAATGTTGTAGACCCACCTAAAGCATTCCCCCAAACAACTAACAAATTCTTTGATGCTCTACTCATTTTCATATGTGGAAAAAACCGAGAAATTGTCTTTTCATTTCCCAATAAACCAAAACGGCTCAAAGGGTAAACAAATTGAAAGCGACGATTTAATGGAGAAAAATCTGAACCCGCTTCAATTATCGTTACTTCAAACCCATTATTAGTTAACTCTTTTGC
>Ga0272443_10004639_pt1 | contig 14782 bp, 9 predicted proteins | sample SSMAcet12_FD_193581 | JGI IMG/M metagenome (GOLD analysis project Ga0272443, IMG submission 193581) | Marine sediment archaeal communities from Little Sippewissett salt marsh, Falmouth, MA, United States - SSM-Acet-12 | ecosystem: Environmental > Aquatic > Marine > Wetlands > Sediment ...
CATCCAATGCATTCATTGGGGTGCCTGTTTGATTGATGGTTATCATACTGACTGAAAACAGGCAAATAACAAGAATGAGTAATCCGATGATAATGGTTTTTTTTCTTCCAATTTTACTACCGATAAACCCCGCAGGAATGGCAAAGATCATAAACATAAGAGAAAACAGACCCAAAGCAATGGCTGCGCTTCCGGCGGTGACTTCAAGATACTGTGTACCGTAAATGGTAAAAAAGGTTTCAAGAGTACCAAAACCGCAAAACCAGAAGAATATAGCCAGCAGGATAAATAATAGACTCTTATCATCATCTTTGAAGAGATTTTTTAAACTGGTCAACAAGGTTTTAAAAGAACCTGCGAAGTTGACTTTCTCCTCTTTCAAGTCTTGTTGTTTTACAACCGGTTCACGAATGAGTGTTAGTACCAGTGAGGAGCTCACCAACAAAGCAACGCCACCTGCTAAGAATGGTAGTGAATCGGCTAAATCGAAGAGGACACCACCGATAAAAAAAGCCAGAAGACTTCCGAAGCCACCCATGAAATTAATTACACCGTTGGCCTTACTTCGATCAGGAGAGGGGACAATATCCGGCATAAGTGCGATAACAGGGGATCTGAAAATTGCCATGGCAATATTCATGATGATAACGACCAGGATGAGCCAGAATATATTCGAGAGTTTAGCGAAAGGAATCAACATGAAAAAAAGTGCTCCAATGGGAGCTCCAATTAGTATAAACGGCTTTCTTCTGCCGATCCTTGTTCGTGTACTGTCACTTAAAAAACCGATATAAGGTTGGAGTACAACAGCCAATATGTTGTCAAATGTCATGATAAATCCAATCAGCATGGAACTAATAGCAAAACTCTTTAAGAAAATGGGTACAAATGCGTTATAAAGTGCCCAAATGAGACTAACACCAAAAAAACCAAACCCCAACACAAAAATTTGCGGATAACTCATCTTATTTTTTTGCACAAGCATCATTCCCCCTCGAATGAAGTCCACTTTCGATTAAGAAGAAAAGAACACAGTTCACCGATTTCATCGGCATTATTATACACCCTGAAAATTCTTTTTAGTTCCTCTTGGGTCGGCTCTACCCATAATATATTCAAAATCAGAATAATCAGCTCGGTTAAATCCAAGTTGCTAGTATACCCCTCTTTCATTTGCGCTTGATCTAATAATTCTTCAATGTCTTTAAAGGCTTCTCTTTCCAATTGGACCAACTGATTAGCCAGAGACCAGTCCAGGTCAATGATCTCATCGGCAATTCTTTCCATGTTCTGGTTCAACTCATGTGTATCGTCATGAAAAAAGATACCGTCATTAACGAGAACAAAAAGAACCCTTGAAAAGACGATCCAATCCAAGCTATTGCAGATTAGAGAGGAAAAGACAGTTAATGCCCGAAACAATGTGAAATGGTACCCTTCAAATTCGCGAAGAATATCCATGAGCATCGGCAATGGTTCAAGATTAAAAGTATCTGTGAAATCAACAGGCGGAATCATCCCATCAGCCAGTTGAATCAGTCGTTTTTCTAAGGGATTGGCAATATCATCGTATACATCTAAGGCCCAGGTTGCAAAGCCCTTCTCGGAAAAAGATTTAAAATCAAGCAGTGACTCTTTGTTAATGGCTTCACGATAATCAGACATATCCACTGAATGATCCAATCTGGTAATTTCTTGAAGATATTCCTCGGCTAATTTGAAATGCTGAGTCATCGCATAAACCTGCGTTAAATGCCATTTAAGCGTCAAATCATCTTCAACCTTCAGACCCTCTTGAAGAACGGATAAAGCATCTTGAAAAAAACCCAAATTTTTGTAAATGATCCCCAGTTCGTTGTAAACACTGACAACCTTTGAATCAATCGTAAGGCATTTTTTTAAATGCTCTATGGAAAACAGCGGTTTTTTTAATCGCATATAGGTGAAGGCGATATTGTAGTGTAACTCAAAATTTTCAGTATCGTGTACTAAGCCTTTTTCGAAAAAGTTCTTAGCCTTCTCAAAATTCTGCTTTTTATTGAAAATTACTCCCAGCCTGATATACGGTGGGACAAATGTAGGTGCAATCTGGATGGCTTTTTGATAAAAACCAATGGCTGCATTGTAATCTGCTACCCTGTGAAAGATATCACCACACGCTACATATGCCGGTGTAAATCGCTTGTCCCTTTCCAATGTATTGGTAAACTGTTCCAACGCATTATCCAGATCATCTAATTCAAAAAGCAATTGTCCCAGTTCAAAGGTTACCATCGGATTAGCAAGGTTCATGGCGGAAGCTTTTCTCAGCTCTGTTTCGGCTTGACCAAAATCTCCTGATTTTTTAAAAAACAAGCCGTTATAAAAATGATATAAATAGTCTTCTTTTGAATATTCCAATGATTCTTGAAGCAGTTTAGCGGCTTCTTCAAGCTTATTCTTCTTCAAGGCGTCTTTGTACTGTTCAAAAACAAAATACCTTAAATAAGAAGCGTAATAGGCGTCTTTTTTTGCTCGCCATTGTGCCCTAAGACCTCTAAGGATAATGGATAAAGGTATACTGTTTTCTTCTTCAATGTTTGGCAAATCTTCTGCCAGAACGGGTAATTTGAGCGGAAGATTCTGACTTTTGGCTATTTCAGGCTTAAGCGGCAAATAAACAATGGCATAACTCATTGGCAATCACCGCTACATGATCTGCATATATTTTTGCAGAAATTCTTCCACCGAAAGCACAGTCATGATGACATGTCCACTGTCCATCATGATAAACGATTGTGTTTCACTTCCATAGGTAAGATTAAGTATCATTTGTTCTTTATCTGCCACAGATTTGAATTTTTTTATGATTGTATTACTGGGCGAAAAGATGCCTTGTATTCTGTTTTTGACGATATAGGTACGAAATCCAATGTCAATTAACTCCCCGCCGGTCAAAGCTCTACACCCCTCAGAAATTTAGCTGCATCTTCCGGTGGAGTGGGGTTGATGTAAAAACCTGAACCCCATTCAAAACCGGCTACTTTTGTCAAACGAGGGACGATTTCCAAGTGCCAGTGATAGAAATTTTTCCCATCTCCCGTTGCAGGTGCTGTATGAAGCATAAAATTGTATGGTGGATCATCCAAAGCCTTGTAAATACGGGCCAGTGAATTCCTTAATATTTGGGCAAACCCCTGTACTTCTTTTTCTTTGATCTTTCCAAAATCGTGATTATGTACCTTTGGTAACACCCATGTCTCAAAGGGAAATCGCGAAGCGTAAGGATTGATGGCAATAAAGTCCTCTGTTTCTTCAACGATTCTAGTACTTTCCATCCTCTCCTGATAAATGATATCACAGAAGATACACCTTTCTTTGAATTTATAACGCATTCTGGAACCGTCCAGTTCTTCCTGTACGCGTTTTGGAACGATTGGCGTCCCGATGATTTGTGAATGGGCATGCGCTAATGAGGCACCGGCGTCTTTTTTATGATTTTTGAAAATAAGCACATAACGTATATTTTCATCACTGGCTATAGCATTATAGCGAGCTTTGTAAGCCCAAATAATTTCCTCTACCTGTTCTACTTCCAATGTGGCCACCGTTGCATTATGATCCGGTGTTTCAATCACAATTTCATGATGACCAAAACCCGTAACAGCATCATACATACCATGGCCATATCGTTCAAGTTTCAGATTGTTTTCCAGTGCAGGAAATTTATTGGCTACTACTCTAATCCACCAGCCCGGTGTGTTGGGTTGTGTGTCCTTCGGTCGAAAAGACAAAATTTCAGGTGGAGTGGTATATTCATTTCCATAGTCAAAAGGACAGAAATTACTTTTCGGCTCTTCAGAGCGTGTTGAGAAGTCCATAGGCCTTTTAGCTCGTTCAGTTGCAATAATTACCCATCTATTAGAAACGGGGTCTCTCCTTAATTCAGGCATTGAAGTCCCTCCTAAAAGTTCTCTTTTTGATTGATTCCTTCCTGATAGACATACAGATATTCTTTTGCAGAACGTTCCCAGGAGAAATCCTCATCCATTGCATTTTTAATCAATTCAGTCCAATATTCCTTGTTCTGATAAGTATACAGTCCTCTTAATATGGCATAAAGCAATTCGGATTCTTTGTATTCGGAAAATGCAAATCCGTTCCCCTCAAATGTTTCAGGGTTGAATTCCCTGACAGTATCTGCCAGTCCACCTGTTAGGTGTGCAATTGGGATGGTTCCCATTCGTAGACTGAATAACTGTCCTAAACCACAAGGTTCGTACTTGGATGGCATTAAAAACATGTCTGAACCCACGTAAATCTGATTAGCCAGGTCGATATCAAATTCAATGTTGGCTGAAACCTTTTCCGGATATTTTTTTGCAAGTTTTTGAGCCAGTTCTTCGTATTCCGGTTGCCCTGTTCCCAGAATAACCATTTGAAGGTTCTGCATGAACACCAGATCGGAAATTTTAGAGAAGATGTCCAATCCTTTTTGTGAGACCAGTCGGGTGATTATTCCGATGACGGGAATATCAGATCTCTGAGGCAATCCAAGTTTCTTTTGAAGTTCAGCCTTTGCGATGGATTTTCCGGTTAGATTTTCCTTGCTGAAAGGATGTTGTGTGATGGTTGTGTTTTGTGGTCCAAAAACTTCATAATCAATACCGTTAAGAATGCCGTAAAGCGCTTCACTTCGAATACTTAAAACACCTTCAAGATGCTCTCCAAACCGATAAGTTTGTATCTCCTGAGCATAAGTCGGGCTGACGGTTGTGATGATATCCGAGAATAAAATACCACCTTTCATAAAATTGATGTCTCCGTAAAACTCCAGAGCATCAACATTGAAAAGAAAATGAGGTAATCCTGCATAATTCAAGTATTTGCTCGCGACTCGTCCCTGGTAGCCCAAATTGTGGATGGTGTATACACTTAAAACTGAATGGAAAAGGTGATCTTCTTTATACAGTGTTTTTAAATAAACAGGGATCAAGCCGGTTTGCCAATCATTTGAATGAATCACGTCGTATTTTTCACCCATATGTTTGATGGCTGCAAGTGATGCGGCAGCAAAAAAAACAGCCTGAGTGGCTGCATCTTCATCTCCGTACACTTCTTCGGTCGAAAAGATATTTTCATTGGCAACCAAATAAACTTCACATGTGGAACCGGGTAGATGTGTTTTGTACAATGAGGCTTTTTCATTTGTTTGTATGAAGGGAATTTCAAAAGCATCATGTACTTTTTCGATATCATAATTGTATTTTAACGAATTTTTGTCGACGATTTTGTGATAAGGCATGAATATGTCCACGTCAATGTTGTTTCTTTCCAGGTATTTTGGCAAAGAACCGATGACATCAGCCAAGCCACCAACCTTTGCAAATGGAAACACTTCATAGGAAATCATAGCAACTTTCATATTCATTCTCCTTTCGTTTGTATCTGTTCGGTTGTTTCTGTTGATGTGAGTTTATCCGACAAGTATTTGATAATTGATTTTGCCGCCTGCTTTCCTGCACCCATGGCTTCAATAACAGTGGCAGCACCGGTCACAATGTCTCCTCCGGCAAAAATTCCCTCTACAGAAGTCATAAGGTTTTGATCAACTTCGATAGTTCCCCATCGGTTCAATTTCAGTTGCGGGAAAGATTCCAGTAATAATTTGTTTGGTGTTTGCCCAATGGCTTCTATGACGGTATCGGCGTTGAAAACTTCGAATTTTCCCTCAATGGGAACCGGTCGTCTTCTCCCGGAATCATCCGGTTCTCCCAATTTCATATGTTGTACTTTTACAGCCTTCAAGTGACCTTTTTCACCAATATACTCAACGGGATTTTTCAACCAGTGAAATTCTATCCCTTCCTCTACTGCATGATGATACTCTTCTATTCTGGCGGGTATTTCGCTTTCAGTCCTTCTGTAAACTACTTTCACATGATTGGGGTGATAGACATCATGATTGGCTTGATTGGTCGTTTGTCCCATTCGTAGAGCGCTTCTTGCAGAATCCATGGCCACATTGCCTCCCCCTACAACGATAACATTTTCTCCAACTCTGACAGGTGTATCGTGCCTGGGAAAATCGTAACTTTTCATCAGGTTAATTCGGGTTAAGAATTCACTGGAAGAGTAGATGCCAATGAGTTCTGATCCGGGAATCCCCATCATACGCGGCGTTCCTGCACCAATACCGATAAAAATAGCATCAAACTCTTCTCTTAACTCTTCAATGGTGATCGTTCTTCCTACAATGTAATCGGTTTTTATTTGGACACCAAGTTTTTCAATATCACTGATTTCGCGTCTTACAATAGCCTTAGGCAATCTGAATTCGGGGATACCGTAAACCAGTACTCCCCCGGGTAAATGAAGTGCTTCAAAAATGGTCACTCCATAACCTCGTTCGGCCAAATAGGCTGCAGCGGTTAATCCTGCCGGTCCACTACCTACAATTGCAACTCTCTTATGCGTCACTTTACTGATAGTGAAATTTTTTGAATCTGTTCTTTCGCGATTCCAATCAGCAACGTATCGTTCCAGTTTACCGATAGAGATAGGTTGGAAATCCTTCATTTTGTTCATGATACAAGCTCCCTCACATTGCGTTTCCTGGGGGCAAACTCTTCCGCAGATGGCCGGCAGATAATTATATTGCTTTAAAATATCTCCGGAGGTTTTGTAATCTTTTTCGGTGATTTTTTTGATAAATACCGGAATATCGATATTAACCGGGCAACCCTTCACACATAAGGGATTTGTGCATTGTAGACATCTTTCAGCTTCATTCACAGCCTCAGACTCTTTATATCCAAGATTCACTTCAAAGAAATCTTCTTTTCTTCTTTGAGCTTCTCTTTCATGGGTGGGAATCCTTTGTTTTTTTCTCTCTGCAGAATTCATTCAGATTCTCCCCCCTTTGTTTGAGATGGGTGAGTTCCTCCGAGTTTACACACATGTTCAGATTCAGTTTCCTCTTTCAAATACTGTTTTTGGCGGTTCATTAAAATATCCCAATCCACATACCGACCGTCAAATTCAGGGCCGTCAACACATGCATATTTGATGGTGTCTTTAACTTTAACCCTGCAGCCCCCACACATACCTGTTCCGTCAATCATAATAGGATTGAGAGATGTCCAAATCAACAAATCATGTTCTTTTGCCACCAGAGAACAAAATTTCATCATGATGGTAGGACCCACAGCCCATGCAGCATCAAATTGTTTGCCGGCTTCAAACAGGGCATTCATCCCATCAGTCACCAATCCTTTTTCCCCGGCTGAACCGTTATCCGTGTATACTAATGTTTCATCGGCAATTTGCCTGATTTCTGCTTCCAAAATAAGATGCTCACGATCCCTGGAGCCAAGTATAGTGGTGACATGATTACCGTTTTCCTTAAGTGTTTTAATGATTGTTAAAATGGCGGCAATCCCAACACCGCCACCAATGACCAAAGTCTGCTTTTCCCGTGGGATTTCGGAAGGCTTCCCTAATGGACCTGCACAATTACTTAAGGCGTCCCCTTCATTTAATTGAGCCAGTTTTTCGGTAGAAGTTCCTACGACCTGATAAATCACCCTGATAGCCTCTTTTTTATCGGTATCGGCAATGGTTAGTGGTATCCTTTCCGAATTTTCATCAGCCATAACAATAACAAATTGCCCGGCTTTTGCATGACTTGCTATTTGAGGGGCTTTTACCCATATATCGTATTCGTTGGGTGCCAGCTGCGCCTTTTTTAATATCGTATATGACAAAATAATGACCTCCAAAACCAATAAAACTTGACTTGCTATTGATTAGATGATTCTTCTTCTTTGTCCAGATCTGGGTAAAATTCTTCCAATATAGCAGCACATCTGGGACATGTATCAGGATATTTTTCGTTGCTGCCTGTACCCTCGTCATAATTCCAACATCTTTGACATTTTTCGCCTTTCGCGTGTTCAACCAATATATCCAAACCATCCTCAGCTTCTGTTTTTTCACACTTTTCAAGTTGAACTTGAGAGACGATGAAGAATCTTTCCAACATCTCCCTTTGACTTTCAAGCAGCTGATAAATATCCTCGGATGATGTTTTTAACGTGCAATGGGCATCCAAAGAATGACCGATGGTTCCCGCTGTTCGACTCTTTTCCAATGTGTTATTGACCTTTTCTTTAATCTCCAGTAATTCACGCCATTTTTTCTCAAGTTCAAGATCAACGGCATTCGGATTATATACCGGCCAATCCAAGGCGTGAACAGTCTCAAAATGCCTGGCGCTTTCCGGGAAATAATTGTAGACCTCTTCAGCTGTAAATACCAAAACAGGTGAGAGCATAAGCGTTAGAGCCATCATGATTTCATACATAACTGTTTGTCCAGATCTTCTGGCCAGGGAATTTGGTCCTTCCACATATAGTCTGTCCTTTAATACATCCAAATAAACATTACTTAAATCTGTAACGATATATCTGTTAATGGCTTGAACACCTTTGTAAAATTCAAAATCATCATAATTGGTTTGCACGGTTTTGATTAAATTGTTTAATCTTGATAAAGCCCAGCGATCGAACTCCAGTAAATCTTCTCTTTTTACAGCATCGGTTATTGGATCGTAATCGGACAAGTTACCCAAAAGGAATCGCAATGTGTTTCTGATTTTTTTATAGGAGTCGGTATATTGTTTCAGAATACCAAGAGAAACGTTGATATCGTTTCTGTAATCCGAAGACCCAACCCATAAACGGAGAATATCCGCACCATATTGTTCGATGACTTCTTGAGGTAAAATAACGTTGCCCAGGGATTTACTCATTTTATAGCCTTTACCGTCGCGGATAAAACCATGAGTGACAACACTCTTAAACGGTGCAATGCCATGTTTTGCAACAGATAGGAATATGGAGGAGTTAAACCAACCTCTGTGTTGGTCGCTTCCTTCAATATAGCAATCTGCAGGATATCTTAAAACTTCTCGCTGTCGAATCACACTTTCAAAGGATGATCCTGAGTCAATCCAGACATCCAGTATATCTTCTTCTTTGCTGAAGTGTGTACCACCACAATGTGGGCATTGATAACCATCAGGCAACAACTCTTTTACGTCTTTGGAGAACCATGCATTTGTGCCTTCTTTTTCCACAATTCCGATCACATGATCCATAGTCTGAGCATTCATGATGGTTTTTCCGCAGTCTTCACAATAATAAGCCGGGATAGGAATTCCCCAAGCCCTTTGTCTGGAAATACACCAGTCAGGTCGATCGCTGATCATGGCTGTTATTCTGTTTTCTCCCCAATTCGGGACCCATTTGGTCTTTTTTATCTCATCCAGAACCTTTTGACGCAGGTTTTTTTTATCAATGTTGATGAACCATTGCTCTGTCGCTCTGAATATAATCGGTTTCTTACAACGCCAACAGTGGGGGTAGGAATGTTTGTATTTTTCAGCCAAAACCATTTTCCCCATCTCTTCCAGCATGGCGTTTATTTTTGCATTTGCTTTAAAAACGAATTCCCCTTTCATCTGTGGAAATTCTTCGGTGTACTTTCCCTGTGAGTTAACGGGCGAATACACATCCAAACCGTATTTTATCCCTGTGAGATAGTCATCCGCACCATGTCCCGGTGCTGTGTGAACACATCCTGTACCGGTTTCCAAGGTTACATAATCGGCTAATACAACCAAGGATTCTCTGTCCAAAAATGGATGAATGGCCTTTTTACCTTCCAATTCTTTTCCTTTCCAGGTTTTTTCAAAGGTAATTGCTTCATCTTTGCCTATTTTTTTCATCAGTTCACCGCTTAATTCTTTTGCCATGATCCATTTTTCACCATCAACTTCAAACTGAACATACTCAAAATCCGGATGAACTGCAATAGCTAAGTTAGCCGGTAACGTCCAAGGGGTGGTGGTCCAAATGATAATATAAGTATTTGGTTCGTCTTTCATGGCAAATTTTACGTATATGGAATCGGAAGTCTCGTCAGCGTATTCAATCTCAGCTTCCGCAAGGGCTGTTTCACAACTGGGACACCAGTGAACCACTTTTTTACTGCGGTAAACATTATCGGTTTCCACCAAAGCCTTCAAGGTCTCCAGAACTTTTGATTCATATTGTGGGTTTAATGTTAAATAAGGGTTATCCCATTCTCCTGCAACACCAAGTCGTTTGAAATCCTCCCGTTGAATATTCACATATTTCATGGCATACTCAGCACATTTTTCTCGGATTTCCAGCTTACTCATATCGTTAATTTTACTGCCAAGTTCTTTTGATACGTGATGCTCAATAGGCAGGCCATGTGTATCCCATCCTGGAACATATGGAGCTTTGAATCCACGCATGGTTTTGTATTTGATAATAATGTCTTTTAATATTTTATTTAAAGCGGTTCCGATATGAATCTTACCATTGGCATATGGCGGACCGTCATGCAGGATGAAATCCTCTGCCTTTTCTCTGTTTTTTAGCAGATAATTGTAAAGGTCTAGCTTTTCCCATTGACTTAGAAATTCAGGTTCTTTTTTTGCCAATCCGGCTCTCATGGGAAATTTCGTCTTTGGTAAATTTAATGTCTTCTTATATTCCATTTATTGGGTGTATATCATCTGCGATATACACCATAACACCTCCCGGCTTGTTATTTGTGTGCAACAATTTAATTTGTAGAGAAGAATCTTAAATTTAAAATCACAGTAACCTTTGAATTTCCTGTTTAAGGATGTTGAAATCAGAACTTTTTACCACATATGCGTCTGCAGCCCATGAGGATAAGTCCGCTTTATAATGACTGTATGCAGTCAACAGAATAATCTTAACAGGCGAGCTCTTTTTCCTTATCTCACCGGCAAGTTCAAGGCCGTTCATATCAGGCATTTCAATATCAACTGTGATTAAATCATAATTGTTTTTATCGATTTTTTCCAGACACTCTTTTGCGTTGGCGGCTGTGTCGATTTCGTACCCCTCGTCTTCCAGTTCTTCAGAGATCAAAAAACGCATATTGTCTTCATCTTCGACAATTAGGATTTTCTGTTTTTCCATGATCTATTCCTCCCATTCTGACAGCTTTATGGGTATTTCAATGATAAATACCGTATATTCTCTGTCTTTTCTGACTTCCGTTTCTATGGTTAAACTTCCATTATGCTCTTCTTCAATAATCTTTTTGGTAATGGGTAGACCCAAACCCGTTCCGGATGTTTTTGTCGTGAAAAATGGTGAAAAAATCTTATCTTCTGTCTCTTTATCCAGAACCTCTCCGTCGTTTAAAAATTTGATTTTTAGAAACTCACCCTGTCGCTCAGTCACGATTTCTATATACCCTTTACAAGCATCGATTGCGTTTTGTATGAGGTTGATCATTGCTTGCTTAATCCGACTCACATCGACCATTATATCTACTGATTCAACCGTCTTCTTTAATTGGATTCCTTTCGAATCGATTTTATCTTCATACAATGTTACCAGATCATCGATAACTTTGTTAATGTTAACCATGTCAAATTCCAAACGTTTCATGGGACGGCTGAATTCCAAAATTTCTTCTACAATCTTTTCAAGTCTCTTGACTTCACTTTCGATAATACTCAGATATTTAAAAGTTCTTTTTTCTTCTCCGGCTTCCAGAGATTTGGACATCCTTTGTGTAAATCCACCGATAACTGAAAGAGGATTTCTGATTTCATGGGCTACCCTGGCGGACATCTCACCCAGAGTAGACAGTTTTTCACGTCTTCTAATCTCATTCTCCATAAGCTTCTTTTGGGTTACATTGTCGAACATGATGATGATTCCCTCAATCCGCTCTGAATCGGTGTACCGTAACGGGGTGAACTTGATGTCAAAAAAGGTGGTTTCTCCCTTGACCTTCATCTCGTAGTCGGTTAAGACAATGGTATCCTTTGTTTCGTAAACTCTTTCAGCTACATTTTCCAGGTCCTCAAAACCGTGTTCAATGTTATCAAAACTTAAGCCCAAGACTTCTTCTTTTCTGTGCTTGAACACCGATTCTGCACGCCTGTTCCATTCACGGATTTTATCTTCCCTGTCCAATACGATAATTGCGACATCCAAACTTTCCAGAATGCTGGTTGTAAATTCTTTATGATAATTCAAAAGCGAGGTCTGTCGTTCCAAAGACAAGGTTTTTGATTTTAACTCTTCATAATTTTGGACATTTTCAATAGCCAGCCCGGCATTATCTGCAAATATTTTTAAGACATCGATCAAATTCACTGAAATCTCTTTCCCGGAAAATCGATTGTCCAAAATTAAGACACCCACTGTCTCAAATCGACCGACTAAAGGAACGACTACAAACTCCTCCGTTCCCAACAAGGTTGCCAGTTCCCGGTATTCATTGCCCCATTCTTCAACAATCTCAGGTATGACTTTCACAATCTTTTTTCTGGCAACCACCTTTTCAAAAACAATGTGGCTTTTATAGGGGAAAACACGGTTTCTGATAGCATGATCGGCATAATCGTCAATATCCATGGTTAAGGCCTTTTCCCGCAGGTATTGAGTGAAATTACCCAATCCGTAATGTTGATTTGTCGAACCGCCAATTTTCAAAGCCATTTCATCTTCACTCATGATTCCCATCCAATATTTGGCCACCAATGTTTGATTGCGATCATTTTTTTGTAGAAGCAAAGCGCGGTCAAACCCTAAACCTCTTTCAGATGTAATGCCCAGGAGCATAATACTCTGAATGTTTTTCACATCGTAACTTTCTCTCATGGCTCGGTTGATGTAAGTCATATTTTTCAGCCACTGAACCTGTTCTTTCTGTTGAGATAGCAACCGTTCGTTGGCGAGGGTCAATGCTCTGAATTTCTTGTTTTCCCGGGATAATTCAGTTACGTATTTTAATTTTGATACTCCTAAAGATATTCTGGAAGCAATATCTTCCAAAAGGGCCAAATCAATTTCATCAAAATGCTTATACGGTCTGTAAAGCGGTTGATCTTTGCGATTGATTAAAATGATGACCCCATAGATATCATTATCATGATACAACGGAGCTGCAATGGCAGATTTAATATCTACATCCAACATATCTAAGGCTGCTCTGGGGTCTTTTTTGGCTGAAATCGAGAGTACAGGTTCTCTGTTGTCGAAACACCAGCCCACCATCCCGTGATTTACGGGAATTGTTTTTCTTAGTATTTGTTCTTCTCCAACACCGTACCAATATTTTATTTCCAGTTCATCATTATCGTTTTTAAGCCAAATTGATGCATTTTCCACATTTAACATGGTACAGGTCATATTCATGGATTCCCGGTAAAGAGTTTCTTCGTCTCTGGATTTATTCACTAATTCGTGTAATCGCGTTAAAGAGAGTAGTTTACCCGTATTTTCCTTGAACAATCGGTTTTCAATAGATAATTTGACTATCTTGCCGATTGAACGTAAGAGATCAGTCAGATTAACAAGATTCAGGCTTTCAACATCATCATCGTAACCAAAGACGATCATCCCAACAAATTGATGGTTATCAATTACGGGAAAGAGAGATAATTTTGGAGAATTAAGAAATTCAAAAGCCGCTTTACCCGAAGCATCTTCAATTTTGACGATATTACCCCTTTTGAGCTGTTGATAATTTGGAATATCTGCAACCTTTATCTTCAAAACCTTCACAAGTGATTTGTCAAGAGTTGAGATACCAAACAAACGAAAGGCCTGTTTTTCGTTTTCAAAGATAAAAACAGCACATTCGTTGGATGAGAAATTGTATGATAATTCCTCCGCCAATTCATTAACACCTTCATCTGAATTGACAATATCGAGGTTTAAAAGGGTTTTAAACAGTCTTAACTGATTAAACAACTGATCACTCATAGAAAAACTCCCGTTGGCTACTTAGCCTTTTAATGGGTAAAAATACGGCCGTAAAACATTCATTGGATTGAGTGTTTCGGTTAAAGGAATTATATCATAACCGTCTTGTTTATCAGGCTGATATGCAAATAATTTCAAAACGGGTTTATGCTGAACAGAAATGTTTTGGCTGATGATAAACTGATTTATTTTTGTTTTGCATAACAGAAAAGAGTAAAAGCACCATTTAATAGAGTTTTTAAAGCTTTATTATCCACTGTTGGAATAATTGTTAATACTCGACAAAGACCCCTTTTTTTGTTATTATATCCTTGACTAAGGTTTAAAAAACGATAGGCGTTAACATATTTAGGAGGGATGGTAAATGATTAAAAAAAATTACATTCTTGCACCGGGACCTACACCAGTTCCAACGGAAGTATTACTTGCAGGTGCACAAGAAACAATTCATCACAGAACACCTCAATTCGTAAATCTACAAAAGGAAACTTTAGAAAAGGCAAAGATCCTTTTTCAAACTAAAAATGATGTTCTGGCCATGGTTTCAACAGGAACCGGAGCCATGGAAGCCGCTGTAGCAAACACAGTTGCCAAAGGAGACAAGGTCATTGTAGTCGATGGCGGAAAATTTGGTGAGCGATGGGCACAATTATGTAAGGCATTTGAAGCAGAAATTGATTTGATTAAATTGGAATGGGGAGATTACGTCAAACCCGAACAGATTAAAGCTGCCCTCGAAAAGAATCCCGATACGGTTGCTGTTTTTGCCACACACAGTGAAACCTCAACGGGAACCGTAAACCCAATTGAAGAAATAGCTGCTGTTGTAAAGGATTACAAAGCATTGATGGTTGTAGACTCAGTCAGTGGTTTGTTGGCAGAACCTCTCAAGATGGATGAATGGCATGTGGACATCGTTGCAACAGGTCTGCAGAAAGGAGTTATGCTTC
>Ga0272443_10004640_pt1 | contig 14780 bp, 14 predicted proteins | sample SSMAcet12_FD_193581 | JGI IMG/M metagenome (GOLD analysis project Ga0272443, IMG submission 193581) | Marine sediment archaeal communities from Little Sippewissett salt marsh, Falmouth, MA, United States - SSM-Acet-12 | ecosystem: Environmental > Aquatic > Marine > Wetlands > Sediment ...
TGATTAGTCTCCTTTACAGGGTCGTTATGCCCTAAATAATCATTCAACCTATAACCTATCTGCATCACAACTCTTATTAAATTACGATGCTTACTTACCAGTTATTTTATCATGTCGTCTCCTTTTCATAATGTCAAGCTTCTTTTCTAATAACCGATATTCTCTATTATCATTACCGCAGAAAATGATTTCCTTAATCTTAGATTTTTTCTGCAAATAATTTTTTACTGATTCAAACATAATATCAATAGAAACATCAGGAGACACTCCATAAAAACCAGTTCCCATTATTGGAAATGCAATGAATTTAATGCCTTTATCTTCAGCTTTCAAAAATGCGTTATCAATTGCTTTTCTTAGCTTTACTTCTACATCAATTTCCTGAAAAGCAGGTCCCACAGCATGAAGTATATATTCTGCTTTCAGATTGCCAGCACTACTAATTACTACATCTGAGATTCCTGGTTTAATCATTGCGTCCAGTTCCTTCTTTATTGAGGGACCTCCTCTGGTAGAAATAGCATTCCCATAACCTGAACCAAGCGATAAGTCTTTATTTGCATAAAATACAATTGCCTCGACATCCATCATCGTCAAATCATCTTTTGTAATTGAGATGATTGTTCCGTTGATATTTGCTTTGTCATACATTTTCTAATCCTTCTATAATGTAAAATCATCAAATATTTTCTTGGAATGATTAGCTGATTCCTCTATATCCCATATATCATTTTGTATATGGTTTTGCTTTTCCTTCTCAGCGAGATTTTTTAGTTTATAAGCAGAATCCCTAAGTACACCATATAAAATACCACAGCTTTTATCACGGCGGCTGTCATCACCTTCGTCTGCCAAAATTATCATCTTCCGAGTAAGTCTTAGTACTCTGATGATGTTTTGATTATATGGTTTTACTTCTGAGATAATCCTTCTCCTGTTTATAATAACACATGAATAACATTACATATTCTGTGCCAAAGCCAGAATACAAAAATTATTTTATATGTAACCGATTGATATATATAGGAGTCAAGAAATATTAACTATCCGCTCTGTCTATTTTGATTTTTTGAATTAATGTACAAATACGATTTGCTACATGAGACGTGTTTGTTGAGATAAAACATTGATATATAAGATATTATCAATATATGCAAGAAGTTTGTAATACAATGTTAATGTTCAGGAATGAATATATTACATAATTGTATTATGTTACACTTTTCGCTTCAATTATTCTATATAAAGTAGTTCTGCTAATTCCAAGCAATTTTGCTGCTTTTGCTTTATTGCCGTCGGTTCGCTCCATTGCATCTTCTATGTCTTCAAGATCAACTTTCTGAGGTCTTCCCTTCTTTGATTGGCTACTAAACTTGTCTGTTTCTAAAACTTCAGGTGGAAGATGATGCGATTCGATTAATCCGTCAGAGTTGTCACATTTAATCATGGCATATTGAATTGCATTGCTTAGCTCCCTAACATTACCGGGCCAACGATAATTCAATAGTACTTCTTGTGCTTCTTTAGAAATCTCAGTTACCCTTTTACCAATGTCAGCAGAATATTTATCCAGAAAATGCTCTGCGAGTAATATAATATCGCTTGTTTTTTCCCTCAAACTTGGTAGATTTATTGGTACTACGGCTAACCTATAATACAAATCCTCGCGAAATAATCCTTGCTGAGTCAATAATTTTAGATCCCGATTTGTTGCACAAATTACTCTAGCATCAACATTTACAACTTTTTCTCCTCCTACTGGTACGAAGCATTTCTCCTGAAGCACACGAAGTAACTTCACTTGCATAGCCGGAGATACTTCTCCAATTTCATCAAGGAAAATTGTACCACCTTCTGCGATTTCAAATCGCCCTTTCCTGTCGCGTATAGCACCTGTAAAAGCTCCCCTTACGTGGCCAAAGAGTTCACTTTCCAATGTACCTTCTGGCAATGCTCCGCAGTTAATCGGCACAAATGGGCTTGCAGACCGGCTGCTTAGTTGATGGAGTGCATTTGCCACGAGATCTTTCCCGGAGCCAGTTTCTCCCTGAATGAGTATTGGTACTTTTACATCTGCCAATTCTCGTATTATCTTATATACTCTGGTCATTGATGGATGTCTTCCTATTATGCCATTGAAACCGCGGGAGTTCTCCAATCTTTTACGTAGATGAATAACTTCAGAAATATCACGGAATACGACCAAAGCTCCTGATGCCATATTATTAGGTGGTTTTAGATTGACTACTGTCATTTCTAAGTTCCTCTGCTCACCGCTTTTTCTTCTGAAAGTTCTGTGATAATGGAGTTTGTTCGAGGAAGACCGCCTTTCATCACAAAAAGAACAATCTCCACCACAGAACTTATTCGGAAAAACTTCATGGCAATCTTTTCCGATCACATCTTCATTAGAAAAGCCAGTGATTTTTTCTGCTGACTTATTAAAGAAAAATATCCTGCGTTCAACATCATGAGCCATAACCCCATCAGTTAGATTATTCAGTAGCGATCCAAGGGTAAGGCGTATTTCGCGAATAGAATTAACAAATCCATGTTTGAATAATGACATAACTCTTGATTTTATCTCATCACGAACTATTCTAAATGACATCAAAGATTCTGCCTTATCTCTTTTTGAAGATGGATCTACTAAGGGCCAATGGATTTTAGCGGGTGAGCCAGGAAACTCAGGGCACATCTCTCTTGCTTTATTGCATAATGTTATAACAATATCGAATGTTTCGCTAACTAAATCATCTAATATAACCATATTTTGCGAGGGGATTTTATAATTCATTTCGTTCATTACTGTGATAGCATACTCATTAAGTTTGTAATACTTATCGCTTGCTGACACTATGGATATACCTGCTGGAGCATAGTATTTAGCAAATTCCTGAGCCATCAGACTTCTGCCTGAATTTCCTGAGCATAAAAAAAGTATTTTAAACATTATCAAAAACTCAAAGTGTAATACAATAAAAACACACCATTAATATAACATAATTGTTTAGATAATCCCTATATTCTGTACAATTCTGTAATTAAAATGTGCTTTTTCATTATTATTTAGCTCTCATCCAAATCTTTCAAAAACAAAAATTTAACATACAATAAGTTATCATACTTTTTTGCAATGGTCATAATTTCGTATTTTTGCTGGATTGAAATATCAATTTCATTAGGGGTTATATTACTTAGATAATATTAGAAATGTCATGGAATTAAATCAAAACAGAATAGTACCAGAGATAAACTTAGATCAATATGATTACGATTTACCCAAAGATAGAATTGCCGATTATCCACTTGAAGATAGAAGTAAAAGCAAACTGCTATGTTTGAACAGGAGAACTCAGGAATTAAAGCATGAAGTATTCTTTAATCTACCAAATCTTATACCTAATGAATCATTGCTTATTTTTAACAATACTAAAGTTATTGCTGCACGGCTTAATATGTTTAAAGATACTGGTGGCAATGCAGAATTGCTTTGTATCGAACCAACAGGTGTTACTCGCGATCCACAGATAGCTATGGCACACAAACATGAGACCTCTTGGATATGTATAGTCGGAGGAAAAAATATTAATGAAGGAAAAGTGCTTCACTCATCAAAAGATTTGCTAAAAGCAAAGATATTGAAAAGGTTTGATAATAAAGCTTTAGTTAGGTTTTCCTGGGATACTCATGATTCGTTTGCTCAGATCATTGAGTTGATAGGCAGTGTACCACTTCCACCATATATTAAGAGGCAGCCAATCGAAACAGATAAAGTACGTTACCAAACAGTTTATGCTAATTTTGATGGCTCAGTAGCTGCACCTACTGCTGGATTGCATTTCACCGAAGATATTATTAATCAACTTAGTCTTCGTGGGAATACTATTGCAAATGTTACACTGCACGTTGGACCTGGCACTTTCAAACCTATAGATAGTGAAAATATTTTCAACCACGATATGCATAAAGAAATGATAAGCGTTGAGAAAGCAGAAATCATTAAAATACTTGATCACATGGAATCAAAAGCAAATAATAAGATAATTGCGGTTGGCACTACATCTGTAAGAACAGTAGAAACTCTGTTCTGGCTTGGAGTAAAAATTCACAATGGTGAAGAAATGGATATATTACATAATGAGATAATATTTGAGCAGTGGACTCCCTATCGTTTGATGAGTAAATATGGAATCACAGGCGCAACAACATCTTTCAGAGCTTTGATAGAATATATGGAAAAAAATTCACTGAACAGGATAAATGCTCGCACAAAACTTTTTATTGTGCCAGGATATAATTTCGGAGTAATTAGCGGTATCATCACCAATTATCACCTACCTAAAAGCACGTTAATATTATTAGTAGCTGCATTTCTGGGCAATGATCTCTGGAAGAAGGCATACAGAGAAGCTCTAAATAATGATTATAGATTCTTAAGCTATGGAGATTCATCTTTATTATTATAGTAATATCAAATTAGAAAAGTATTAAAAAGATTTATCAACAACCCTTTTCCCAATAAATTGAAATATCAGAAAGGTAATATATCATACACTTAGAAACTCAGAGTATGTATTTTGACTTTTCGCAAATATCCAAATTACCCTTAAAACTGATTCAATACACGAATATCATTATCGTATAAAAATCGTATATCATTTATACCAGTGTAAAGTAATGAAACTCGCTCAATTCCCATTCCAAAAGCGTAGCCAGTGTATTTTTCGGGATCTATCCCGCCAGCTTTTAGCACATTCGGATGTACCATACCGCAACCAAGTATTTCTAACCAGCCAGTGTGTTTGCATATCCTGCATCCTTCGCCACCGCATAAAAAGCAAGTAATATCAAGTTCGGCACTTGGCTCGGTAAATGGGAAGTATGATGTACGGAAACGGAATTTTGTACCTTCGCCATACATTTTTCTTGCAAAGTGCATTAGAGTGCCTTTTAGCTCAGCAAATGAGACATCTTTATCTATATATAATCCTTCTATCTGGTGAAATTCAGCAAGAGATCTCGCATTGATTGCTTCGTTACGATAAACCCTGCCAGGCATAATACTGCGGATTGGTGGCTCTTGGGATTGCATAACTCTGATCTGAACAGGAGAGGTATGAGTACGTAACACCAATTCCCTTTTATCATCAATGAAGAATGTGTCCTGCATATCTCGAGCAGGATGATCGGGAGCGAAATTAAGAGCATCGAAATTATAGAAGTCATCTTCAATTTCTGGTCCAATCGCAATTGTAAAACCCATATCCTTGAAAATAGTTATCATTTTATCCATGATATTCAATACAGGATGGTAATGCCCTGTAAATCCCCGTCTACCAGGCAGCGTAAGGTCTATGTCAGGCGTGCTTTCCTTCTGAGTTTGGAATTGTACCAACAACTCATTGAACATTTTCTCAGTTTTACTTCTCAGAATATTTAATTCTTTACCAACCAGTGGCTTGTCTTCTTTAGAAACATTTTTCATGTTTTCAAAGAGCTTTTGAATCTTACCTTTCTTTACTAAATATTCTAATCGGAAGTCCTGTAAGTTCTCCTCGTCAGCAATTTTTTTTATTTTAAGTGATACTTCTTCGCTAATTTTTTTTATTTCATCTAACATAATAATAATAATTTTATTCAAAAAAAATCCGGACAACTGCTAAATTACTAAAAAATGCACAATTGCCCGGTAAATATTTTTGTTTTCTATTCTAATTAATTGCTTTGTCAACAATAGCTTTAAATAGCTGAGGCCTATTCATAGCATAATCGGCAAGCACTTTTCTATTGATTTCAATATTTTTAAGTTTTAAGCTGTGAATCAATTTGGAATAAGTCGTGCCGTTAATACGAGCGGCGGCATTGATACGAACTATCCATAAGCGTCGGAATTCACGTTTTTTTCTACGTCTATCTCGATAAGCATAAAGCAACCCCTTTTCAACATGGTTTTTTGCTATAGTATAGACATTTTTTCTCGCACCCCAGTATCCTTTAGCCATTTTGAGGATTTTCTTACGTCTGCGATGCGAAGCTACTTTGTTTTTTGATCTTGGCATAATATGCTCCAATTAATTGTTAAATATTTTTTGGCTAAGGGAGAGCTTCATTAATTACCCCTTTCGCCATTTCTCGAACTCCCAAGGTAAAAAGGATTAACCTTGAGCCATCATTCTAGCCACTCTTTTGTGGTCAACGGCTTCGACGGTAGTAGACTGGCGCAAATTTCTTTTTCTTTTGCGGGTCTTTTTCGTCAGGATATGGCTTTTGAATGCTTTTTCCCGTTTGAACTTACCGCTTGCGGTTTTTTTAAACCTTTTTTTGGCGGCGCCCAATGTTTTCATCTTCGGCATTTTACCTAACCTCGATTATAATAAATGAATAAAAATTCAATCACTCAATTCTATCCAAAAAAATATCATTTTCAAGATGAAAATGATATAATATAGAAAAGAGTGAATTACAAATTTATGATATTTCTGTCAAATATACAAAACTGACATAATATTTATTTCTTAGCTTTTATCTTTGTTTTATCAGGGCTTAATATTACAGACATGAATTTGCCTTCAGACCTGATCATTTGGTCAACATGTGCAATATCGCTAAGTTTTTCAACGAAACGAACCAAAAGTTCTCTACCGATCTCTTTGTGAGTAATCTCCCTGCCTCTGAACATAACAGATGCCTTCACTTTGTTACCATCCAATAGGAACTTCTCTGCATGTCTGGTTTTGAAATTGAAATCATGAGTGTCAGTTCTCCATTTGAATCTGATCTCTTTCATCTGCTGTTGCTGCTGCTGCTTACGTTGGTGCTTTTCCTTTTTCTGCAATTCATATTGATATTTACCATAGTCAATAATTTTGCAGACAGGTGGTTTAGCTTTTGGAGCAATTTCAACTAAGTCTAATTCGCGTTCTTCTGCTAATCTCATTGCCTGTCTTGGAGGCATAACGCCAAGCATATTGCCATCTTCATCTACGATGCGGACTTCTTTTGCATTAATTTGATGATTTACTCGTGTAAAATCAGCTTTTGGTTTTTGTCCCCTTCCGCCTGGACTAAAATGTGCTAAATAATAAAATCTCAATGCTCACCTATCTTTGTTAATAATAATATTGATAAAACAAAACTTACAAAAATATAAGATAAACTTTATTAATTTACAAAAAATATTAGTAATTTTATTCTTTTTTTATAATTAATTCTGAAAAACACTATGAACGAAGTAAATTATAGCGAACAAGAAGCAAGAAGAAGGGAAGAATTGGAACTTCTGGAAGCCAATGGAGTGCAATGCTACCCTTATAATTATGATAAAACGCATTCTGCTAGGGAGATACTCGATCAATTCTTAGATGAAGATAGCAGTAATCTTTCTAATGTCTCATTAGCAGGTAGAATAATGAGTATCAGAAGAATGGGCAAAGCTAGCTTTATGCATATACAAGACCAAACTGGCAAGATACAATTATATTTACGAAAGAATGATCTACCTGAGGGCTTTTATGACAATCTTAAATTGCTTGATATGGGTGATATGATCGGTGTTTCTGGTTATGCTTTCAGGACAAAGATGGGAGAAATATCGGTCCATGCAGTAAGTGTTACTATTCTTGCAAAAGCTGTGAAGCCACTGCCAGTAGCCAAAGAAGAAATTGATGAGCAAGGGAATAAAATTGTTCACGATGCCTTTGCCGATAAAGAGTTGCGATACAGACAAAGATATATAGACCTAATAGTGAATCCTGAGATTAAACAGACTTTCTTGAAGAGGTCTAAGATTATTAATACTATGAGGAATTATTTTGACTCGAAGGGGTGGATTGAGGTAGAAACTCCTATTTTGCAACCAATATATGGTGGTGCTACTGCACGTCCTTTCATTACTCATCATAACTCCTTAGATATGGATTTATATCTTCGCATAGCTGATGAGCTATACCTTAAACGGCTTATTGTTGGAGGATTCGAGGGAGTCTATGAAATAAGCAAAAATTTCCGTAACGAAGGTATGGATAAGATGCACAATCCTGAGTTCACTGCTATGGAAATATATGTTGCTTACAAGGATTATAACTGGATGATGAATATGACTGAGGATTTGATTTGCTCCATAATTGAAAATGTATGCCAGTCAGACGAGTTAGAATACAGCGGTAATACTATTAGTTTCAAAAAACCTTTTGCTCGGCTTAGCATGTATGATCTATATGAGAAACACACTGGTAAGGATCTAAGAGGTTTATCTCGTGAGCAGCTATATGATGTAGCTTTAGAGTTAGGTATCGAAGTAGATAAATCATTCAGCAAGATGAAGCTCTTAGATGAAATATTTGGTGAAAAAGTAGAACCAAATCTAATCCAGCCGACTTTCGTTATTGACTACCCGATAGAAATGTCTCCTCTCGCCAAAAAGCATCGTTCTGAAGATGGTGTAGTCGAGCGTTTCGAGCTGTTCATTAATGGATTTGAGGTGGCAAATGCTTTCACTGAGCTAAATGACCCCAGAGATCAAAGGCAGCGATTGGAAGAGCAAGCCCGGATCCGTGCCGATGGAGACGATGAAGCAATGACTCTGGACGAAGATTTCTTGAATGCTCTGGAGATAGGAATGCCACCAACGGCAGGTCTTGGAATTGGAATTGATCGTATGGTGATGTTGCTTACTGGAGAAAGGTCTATTCGTGATGTTTTGTTTTTTCCACAAATGAGACCACAGGTAAAGTAAAAATATAATGAGTTCTGAGAAGGATTTTCAAAGCTATTTCTATAATCTGATGTCAGCAGAAAAGCCCAAAAGGGAAAAATACTGGCTTAATGTGTTGCTATTCCTTATTTCTATCATGTCAACTGTCATGGCTGGTACTCTCTGGGCTGGCAAAGATTTCTATGACATAAGGAATTGGGGTTCGGGCATTACTTATTCTATACTGATTCTGACATTCCTTAGTGCCCATGAATTTGGTCATTACTTTGCTGCACGTTACCACAAAGTAAGGGCAACACTGCCTTTCTATATCCCTATGCCATTTGTTGAGATCAATTTCTTTGGGACATTTGGTGCAGTGATTAAAACAAGAACCCCAATTATGACGAAAAAGGCATTATTTGATATAGGTGTGGCTGGACCTTTAGCAGGATTTATCGTTTCTGTAATTTTTTTAATCTATGGCTTCGCTACTTTGCCTGGAATAGATTTTATATATGATATACACCCAAATTATCTTTCGGATTTCGGAGGTAAGATACCTGAAACCAGTCTTTTTTTTGGCGATACGATGCTTTACTGGATATTAGCGGAGATATTCAAGAATCCTGATGGTTTTTTGCCACCGATGAATGAAGTATATCACTATCCATTTTTGAATGTAGGATGGTTCGGTTTGTTCGTTACTACTTTGAACCTACTTCCGTTCGGACAACTGGATGGTGGGCATATTAGCTATGCAATGTTTGGTAAAAAGCAGGCAGTAATTGCACGTTATGTCTGGTGGCTTGTTATTTTCATTGGAATCGGAGCATTGTTTCAGCTTTTAATTGAAGTCTTCAAGTTGGATTATACAAATACTATATTTTTGTTCTTCAAAGATTTAATTTTACCAGTACTGTTATGGTTGAAAAGCATAGTGCCTTGGTATTTTGCCGGCTGGGGTGGCTGGCTTTTCTGGGCATTGATAGCAAGGTTCTTTATTAAGATCAAGCACCCTCCAATAAGGGATGACATAGAATTAGATAGCAATAGAAAGCTAATTGGCTGGGCAGCATTTGTTATTCTACTTCTCAGCATATCTTATAATGGCATTTATTTTGTTGAATAAGCATTTCCCCAAGCTATTTAATCTGAATATGACACTTTGTAAGTCATACATTTCAGAGATAATGTAGGTTTTTCATTTATTTTATTTATCAATCAACATCATCGGAGCTTCGGGACCTACTGGTAAACCTATAAGTATCCAAATAATCAAGAGAAACGTCCATGCTAACAAAAAGACAAATGAATACGGTAACATAGTTGCTACTAATGTTCCAATACCTGACTTCTTATCATATTTTTGGAAAAATACTACAATCAAGGCAAAGTATGACATCATAGGAGAAATAATATTTGAAGCACTGTCGCCTATTCTGTAAGTTGCCTGAACAAATTCAGGTGTGTAACCAATAAGCATGAACATTGGAATAAATACTGGTGCCATTAAAGCCCATTTGGCAGAAGCACTACCCATCAGTAGATTAATCATTGCTGTTAATAATATGAATGTAATCATTAATGGGATAGGGCCTAAACCAGATGATTGAAGTAGCATCGCACCTTCAACAGCAAAAATCTTCCCAAGATTTGTCCAATTGAAAAAAGCCACAAATTGAGCAGCAAAGAAAACTAAGACAATATAACTACCGAGCATCTCCATAGATTTTCCCATACCCTTCATTACGTCGCTATCATTTTTCAGCGTTTTTGCACCTAATCCATAAGCAATGCCCATTATTGCTCCTGTGATGAATATAATAGCAACGATTCCTTCCATAAATGGCGAGTGCAAGATATCTCCATCATTACTTCGAAGTATTCCATTTTCAGGCAAAATACCTATTAGTAAAAGAAACAGAATAACAACAGCAGACAAAGAAGCCCATATAAGCCCCTTTTTCTCTGCTTGGCTTAGTTTCTCGATCTTTTCTGGAACTTCATCACCTTCATAATCTCCAAGTCGCGGGATTATGATTTTTTCAGTTACCCAAGTGCCTGCTAAAGCTATAAATGGAACAGAAACTAACATAAAGTAATAATTCGCTGCCGGATTCACTAAATATTCTGAATCAATAATGTGGGCGGCTTCCTGGGATAAGCCAGCAAGCAAAGGATCAATAGTACCCAATAGTAAATTTGCACTGTATCCTCCTGAAACACCAGCGAATGCTGCAGCAAGTCCAGCCAAAGGATGTCTGCCAAGAGCCAGAAAAATAATACCAGCAAGTGGAACTAATAATACATATCCAACTTCACTGGCAGTATTCGATAAGATTCCAGCTAAAACAATAACAAAAGTCATAAGTTTCTTTGGTGCTGATAAAACGAGCAATCTCAAAGCTGCACCAATTAATCCACTACCTTCGGCTACACCAATTCCCAACATAGCAACTAATACAGTACCAAGAGGTGCAAATTTTGTGAAGTTTTCAACTAAATTAGTGAGTATCATTCCAATCCCTTCTTTACTTAAAAGATTCATTGGTCTGATTATTTCATTTGTTGTTGGATGCATTACTTCCATTGATATACTGGAAGCAATCCAAGACAATATAATTACTAATACTGCCAGAGAAGCAAACAATGTAGCGGGATGAGGTAATAGGTTACCGGCTCTTTCAATGAAATTCAAAAATCTGGGTATAATTCTTGAAATATATTCTCTAAATAGTTTCATATATAAAAACGTGGATTAAATGAGTAACAAACTTAATCATTAGTCGAACCAAAACAATATTTATTGTTTAATGCACTTTGATTAATGAAGGAAAACAATACAAATCCATTGGAATATTATAATATTCTCCATATTTGGCATTTCCTTAATAATTTGTGAGTAAGTAAGGCATTGATATATAAATGATTGGGAATCTTCTTGCTTTGTAAAAAATAAGTGGAGCGAGGGGGTATTAATAATACAGTTGTATTTCCATCTCTTATTACTTCCAAAATTCTAAGAGAGTACTGCAAAGGGGTCAATATTTTGATTTTACAATAGTCAAGAAGTTTGATCAATAATATTGGATACAAAGAAAAAATACAAGCAAAATTCGTAAATAGAGATAATATAAATAATAATAAACTGGGGCTGGAAAAAAGTATCCAGCCCCACTTTAAATATTAATAAGATACCATTGGTTCAAGCTCTTTTGCTTGATCAATAAAGTCTTTTACTTTATCTAAGCCCGGAACTGCTCTCGTAAGTTTTTTCTCTTCTTTTACTTCGATCAATTTTGAATGTAAGTTTTCTGGATTGCGGTTACGAAGCTCTTTAACAGTATCAACCCCTGCAGCTTCAAGAAGTTCGGAGAATTGGGTTCCTATTCCCTTAATTCTGAAAAGGTCAGCCATATTAACCCATTTTAAAATCTTTTTTTCGTCAATTTCTGTTTCTTTAGATAGACCTCTTCTTCCAGATTTGGTTGCACCTTTTTCAAGTAATTTTTCAACAGTTTCCACTCCAACAGCTTTCAATTTTTCTGTGAAAACAGGTCCAATGCCTTCGATATCAGCAATTGCTTTAGCCATAATATTATCCTCATTTATAAAAAAAATAATTAAAAAAGACCTTTTAGTTTTGAACCAACATTACCAAGCAAAGAATCCCCGGCAAGCTCGCTAAGCATACTTGTAATTCCTGCTTCGTTATCAACTCCTTTTTGTTTTGCTTCACCCATAAATTTTTCGATAATAAATGGGACAGCAAAACCAGATACTTTTGATGCAATATCTTCTGGAATACCTAACTTTGAAATCAAATTGCTTACTAACTTATTAGATATTAATGATTTCAATCCTCCTCCACTTTCACCACCGCTAAACATAGAAACTATGTCTCCAATCTCGCCCATAGATGCTTTTTCAGAGATACTCTCTTTGAATGAATCAGCAGTAAGAGCTGCTACATCATTAGCTTTTCTCTCATCCAGATAAACCTTGTCTTTTAGTTCTCCAGTAAGGGAAGATGTAACTGTTTTTAATATACTATCAAACATCAATATACCTTTAATAAAATGTTTTCAAAAATGAATTATTTATAAAGAACAATTATAAAGTATATAATTAATTAATACATCAGTATAATTACTGAAATTGTAGTAATTTGAATTATATTTTTGATATAATAAGTAATTATCATTTTGAGTTTTAATAAATTCAACAATAGTATAAATTATTACTGATTAACACAATTAAAGATTATTTTGTTGAATATATTTCCACTTATGATTTTAAGTATATATACTGAAAAAATCATATTATTATTATTCATAATTTGCAACATAAATTAATACAATATTTAAATAAATTACAAATAGGAGTGTAATGATGAAGAAAGTAATGCTAATAATAATAGCTATGTTTATGCTGTCAATGAATAACATATTAGCAAGTGATACAGACCTTTTCTTCGGATTAGGTGCTGGAGTAACCAGAGGTATGAACGAAGGTATTCCTGAAGAAAGAATGATTGGTCCTGTAATTGGAGCTAATCTATTACTTACTAACTCTTTTGTAAATGGTTTCGCCTCGGAATTTAGTGTTAACTATTTTACAAATGGCACTGAAGAATACAATGGATTCTCTCAATACGAAACAACGCATATAACCTTTGATTTAAGGTTGCGATATTATCCATGGCAGGAATCAGCTTGGCAACCTTATGCTTTTGCTGGTATTGGTGGTATATCATATTCTGTTGATGAAAATCCACCTAACTATGATCCTGGTTCTGAAACCAGTGGTGTTTCTCTCCACATACCTGTCGGAGCCGGATTAACTTATTTCTTTAATGAGACTTTTGGTATGGATCTTAATTTATCTGCAAATGCTACTGGTACGGATAACTTAAACCCAGTTTGGGATGATATCAATGATGCTAACTGGATGGGGAAATTATCAGTATTATATAGAATTGTTAGATTTGAAAAAGATTCTGATGGAGATGGATTGACCGACAAAGAAGAGTTAGAAATTGGAACAGACCCTAACAATCCAGATACTGATGGTGATGGTTTATACGATGGGCAGGAAGTCATGGAGTATAAAACCGACCCACTCGATCCTGACACTGACGGTGGTGGTGTTAAAGATGGAATCGAAGTTTTGAATGGTGCTGATCCTCTCGATGGTGATGATGATATTCTCAGCATAGGTGTTGGAGAGAAATTGATTCTAAAAAACATAGAATTTGACGTTGCTAAAACAACTATTACAAAGAAATCGGAACGTATTCTTGGCTTTGCAGAAAGAGCATTAAAAACAGCCAAAAATATGGAAATATTAATAGTTGGACATACCGATAATACAGGAAGTTTAGAAAATAATATTACATTATCCGAAGGTAGAGCCGAAGCAGTGAAAGCTTGGTTAGTTTCTAAAGGGATAGAAGCAACAAGATTAACAACTAAAGGCGAAGGTCCTAATCAACCTATCGTACCAAACACTACAGATGCAAACAAGCAAAAGAATAGAAGAGTCGAATTTGTAAGGACTAAATAATTTACACCCCGTCCCTCTTGAATTAATCCCCCGAATAATAAAGGGGGATTAAATGGGAGGGTTTTTTATCTTCATGTTATCTTCTCATCCTCTCATTTCCTTATAAACCAACAAATCATCGTTCTTTCCCATGAGTTTTTGAATGAATATATTTTAGTACAAATCAAAAACATCAGATTATTATTTAATAAATGAAATCAAGATATTTTCTTTGGAGTTCGATAAGCTTGTCTGATTTCAATTGGTAGGATACTCTTCAGTTTTATAAATTCAATTTATCTGTATTTAATATGTCTGTGATTATATTATAAGACCATTGCAAAACCCCAGAATTGATCCCTCACCGACCCTCCCTTACAAGTACGGGAGGGAGTAAGCCATTGATATATAATTATCATGAAAATCTCCCCCTTTTTTAAAAGGGGGACAAAGGGGGATTTTCTTCTATTTTGCAATGGTCTTATTATTTCTAACTATACTATTTTGCTTTTTATTGTTTCTATACAAAAAAGGGAAT
>Ga0272443_10004642_pt1 | contig 14770 bp, 10 predicted proteins | sample SSMAcet12_FD_193581 | JGI IMG/M metagenome (GOLD analysis project Ga0272443, IMG submission 193581) | Marine sediment archaeal communities from Little Sippewissett salt marsh, Falmouth, MA, United States - SSM-Acet-12 | ecosystem: Environmental > Aquatic > Marine > Wetlands > Sediment ...
AGATCAGCCCGTTAAGCATTCCCTGCAGTCCGAGACGGCGACCGTCATCCGGTGAGAAAATCCTGTTGATCCCGTACTCGTGAAGCTCGTCGATCTCCCTCGGCACGATTACACCGCCGCCGCCACCATAGATTCTGATATGACCGGCGTTCTTCTCCCTCAGGAGGTCGTACATAAACTTGAACGATTCGATATGCCCGCCCTGGTAACTCGACATCGCTATAGCGTTCGCGTCCTCGTCGATAGCAGCGTCAACGATCTCCCTCACCGTGCGGTTATGTCCGAGATGAATCACCTCGCAGCCGGTCGACTGCATTATCCGGCGCATCACATTGATCGCCGCGTCATGGCCGTCGAACAGGCTCGCTGCAGACACTATGCGTACCGGGGTCTTCGGGCTGTAGGGCTTTGCTTCCTCGCGTACACTTCCAACTTTGGACTGGTTCTTTTTCTCTGTGGATACTGTCATTGTTGTACACCGTCTGGTTCCGGAAATTCAAACAGGCCATGTGGCCTGTCTGATGTTTATTGTCTATGTAGTTTTATTTTTCGCTACTGGTTATGGCAGAACACCGGCATCCCGTCATCCGGTTTATCATCCGCCTCCCATTCATCGTCATCTTCATCGTCGCAGTCATCATCATCGTCATCATCGTCATCTTCATCGTCACCCTCGAGAAGCTGCGGCCACTCAAGATAAAACGCCATCTCAACCGCCTCGTCGGTTGTTCCGAAAAACACCGGGAACTCGCTTCCCCAGCCTATAAGCGTGTAACCGTCCTCCTCTTCTCCCTCAAGACGCTCATACCAGAAATCGCCGGGGGAGATATCCTCGCTAGCTGCCGCGGGCTCCCCGGTCAGGGGATTTATGTAGTGCACGTTCACGTCGCCGTTTTCGTACATGTCCGTGAAATCATCGGGAAGGCGCCCGTTGCGCTGCTTGAAACTGGCAAGCGCATCGACTGCCTGCCTGCAGTAGACAGTCACCATCTGCTCTTCGCGGGGAAGGTCGTTACCGAACATGTATTCATATTCCGGTTCCGACTCGAAGAGGTACATCCTCTTCACCATCGACCTGATATATATCGCGCCGCCGTCATCCGGGCGAAGATACCAGACCTCGACATGCGCCTCATGCCCGTTATCCCTGCTCGACACCCAGACATTTCCAATAAGGTCCCCGTCCGGGTAGTCCTCCTCGACAAGTGACATCACATCGTCGCCCGTGTACGGGTTCACCATTACCACATTCAGATGCCCGGAATCCCTCAGTTCGTCAAGGTTTTCCGGTGGTCGGTTATTCTCTACCATGAACGTATACGTCGCGTACTCGACCGCACCATAATTACGGGCCACTTCATCGAAAGCTGCCATGAACTGCTCCCGGGACCAGTCACTTATCCGAGTGCCGTCCTGTCCCATTGCGGAAACAGGAGCGAGGCCCAGGATTACCAGTACTGACAGTAAAATAATGTTTACAGGTTTCATATTTTCTCCAGTGCAGGACGATGATTATAGCAGATACCGCCCTTGAGGACTAATACTAAAGAATATCGGACAAGCTTCAGCGTTCATTTATTTTTCACCTGGGATGCCACGGTCTGCCCTCTTATGCCGGAATCAAATCCGTGATAGACTTGCCACGCAATGAGTCGCCCGAAACTCGGACAACACTGGCTTAACGACAAGCGCACATGCGCTTCCATCGCCGAATCGCTGAAACTCGACGGCACTGAAACGCTTATCGAGATCGGCGGAGGCAAGGGCGCGCTAACTCGTCACATCGCGCCACTGTGCAGAAAGCTGATCGTTTTTGAAATCGACTCCAACTGGGCCGGACACCTTCGCGAATATGCCCCGAACTGGAAGGGAAGCGCCGATGATGTCGATATCCGCGAAACCGACGCGCTCAGGATAAATTGGACCAGACAAGACCTTGATATCCCCGCAGAAACACCCCTCGTGATCTGCGGAAACCTTCCGTATTACATCACCTCACCGCTTCTTCTGAATCTCGCGTACTCCCGGCTCGATTTCTCGCACGCGGAATTTCTGATCCAGAAGGAGGTCGCGAGGAAAATCTCATCATCGGCAGGCGACAGCGAGTACGGACGCCTGACAGTATCACTAGGGGCGTTTCTGAAGACCGAAATCCTCTTCGACGTCCCGCCTTCCGCGTTTAAACCACCTCCGAAAGTCACAAGCGCCCTTATTCGCATGGTCCCGTTCGAAAAGTCCCTCATCGAGCCGGAACTCACCGACGAATTCGAGAAATGCGTCCAGGTCGCGTTCCATATGCGCCGTAAGACGATCCAGAACAACCTATACGCCGGGTATCCCGATCAGAAACCGGACATCCCGAAAATCCTCGACTGCATGGGAGTAAAACCAAACGCGCGGGCGCAGGAGCTGAAGGTAAGCGATTTCGTAACCCTCACAAGACTTCTCTCCGGGAAGACTGATGAATAAACTCGCCGGATCTGCCATATTCGCGATCATCGTCGCCGGGGCGTACGCATGGCTCGGGGTATCGATGAACATCTTCAACAGCCCGCTCATGGCCGTACTCGGTTACTACCCTGTCTTCTGCGTCGGCGGGGCATGGGTCCTTTACGAAATTTATTCAAAACGCGAACCCGTCGAGTCCGGACGCTTCTCCCTCCACCCGAAACCCGTCGTCCTGACCCTCCTCCTCTCGGTAATAGCCCTGTTTGTCGTGATCGGGCGCCTGTTTTTTATCCGACCCGGCATGATAGACCCCGAGGCCATCTCCGAGGGAATGACCGCTACCGGTATTAACAGAACACTTTACCTGACAATTGGACTTGTCGTAGCGATCATCAACCCGTTTTTCGAGGAACGGCTCTGGCGATACGGTGTGTTCCAGTTCCTCAGGCGACACCTCGCCGACTGGCCCGCGATCATTGTCTCATCGCTCCTTTTCGCGGGTTACCACCCACTCGTCGTAGCGCAGTATTTCCCCACCGCGTGGCTCACATTCGCGTTCTTTCTCGTTTTCATCGGGGGACTTTTCTTCGCGTGGCTCTATATGAAAACCGGTAAACTTATCTACCCCATCGCCCTGCACGGCTTCGTCAATGTAGCGATGCTGATCACCGGAAGCTTCTACACCCCCTCCTGACCCCTCCCATTCAGCTATTGCCGATCAATACAGGCATTTACACGCCTCGTCCGCGTACGCGACCATATTTTCGACCGGACATTCATAAAAATGATCACTCGGGTTCATTATGTACCCTCCCCCGACTCCGCCTTCTGCGAAACACTTCCGCACATACTCGCGTGTCTCGTCCGGCGATGCGTTCTCGAACCCGTTGAACTGATCGAATCCCCCGATCAGCGCAACTTTATCTCCAACCCGACGCTTAGCATCCGCGAGATCAACATCCCCACCGAGCGCGGGTGGAGTCAGCGTTTCAAGCGCGGTCGATCCGATTTCGACCAGGTGATCAAGTATCGGCATCATCCCGCCGCACGTGTGATAAACAGTCTTTATCCCGATCGCGTTAAGGAACCCGTGAATTGTTTTCTCGTACGGCAGTATAAACTCCCTGAATATATCCGGCGATATCACGGTCGATGAATTATGCCCCCCGCCAGTCTCGAAAAGGTCCGTTTTTGACTCCCGCAGCGATTCAAAGTGTCTTAAATCCGACTCCGTGATTGCATTCATCGCGTCATGCACCCATTCCGGTGATTCGAAGCACGCGAAAATCATCTTCTCAACACCGTAAAGGTCGCAAAGCCTGTGCCACGGACCCACCCATCCGCCGCGAAGTATCCCCCTGTCGCCGATCTTGCCAAGCGTCATCCTCTCAAAATCAAGGTCGAGAATCTGCCTGGGATGATATTTCGCGTAAACAAAGACATCCTCCGGCTCCTTCAGGAGATATTCCGTCACCCAGGGCGAATAGTATTCGTCCCACATCCGGGTCTGCGTAAGCGTTCCCTCGGGAGTGACAATCCGCATTTTTTCCACTCGACGACCGTTATCGACTCTCTCTTCCTTTTCAACCTCCCAGTGCCTTAAGTCCTCCTCCGATGCTATCCACTTCCATGTGTAAATCGACCAGTCGAGCCCGAACCTGTCGAACGCCTCCATGTCGCTCGCGCCATCGAGATGCTTTTCAAGCCAGTACCGCATCCAGCCGTGCACCGAAGCGGGCAGGCGATCGGGCACACCGCGATCGAGCGCGGTGAGCATACGTTCCCGACCGGTCATCTTGCTCATTTGTTTATTCCGAGAAATGCTCAGCGAGCAGGTTGATCATGTGAAGCTGGTCCTCGGTACCGCCCATCTCCCTTATCGAGTGCATCGACACCATCGGGCTTCCCACGTCGATCGATCTCATCCCGAGACGTGCAGCCGTCATCGGGCCGATCGTGCTTCCGGTGCCCACATCTGTCCGCGCGACGAATGTCTGGAGCGGAACCTCGCGTTCCTTCGCGCACCTTCTGAGATGCTCGTGGGCCTCGATGTTCGTCGTGTACCTCTCGTTAGAGTTTACCTTCACCACAGGGCCGCCGTTCAGTTTCACATGGTGCCTCGGTTCATGCGCCTCTGGATAGTTGGGATTTATTGCATGCGCCCCATCGACCGAAATTATCAGTGAATTCGCGATCGAGCGGAAAAATAACTCTCTCGGTTTGTCGCCCGACATCGCGATTCTCTCCATCGTGTTGTCGAGGAACCTCGAATCGGCCCCCTGCATAGTCCTCGACCCGACCTCCTCGTTGTCGAAGAGCGCGATTATCCTCGTGAACGGTGTTTCATCTGATGCATCCTTCATCCCCTCAATCAGCGCGTGACATGCCGCGAGGTTGTCTATGCTTCTCGTGAACACAAACTCATCGTTCACACCGCCGATTGTCCCGTCCTGAAGGTCGATTATTTCTACGATGTGCCCGGTGATCTTCGCAGGATCGACTCCCGCAGCTTCTGCAATCATTTTTTTAATGGATTCCGATCCCAGTTCGCGGTCCTCACCGAGCGCGATAACCGGCGGAAGGTGATCCTGCTTGTTGTACGATATCGAGTCCTTCCTTTCGGGAACGATATGCGGCGCAAGGTTCGGTATCCTGCACACCGGCTTTTTGACTACAAACGGCACGATCTCGTACGACCCGTCGTCATTACTTACCACGAGACGCCCGGCGAGACCGAGGTCGCGATCGAGCCACGTCTGGACTAGCGGACCGCCGTAAACCTCGACACCGAGCTGGATGTACCCGTTCTTCGTGTAAACCCCGTTCGGTTTCAGCCTGAGTCCAGGAAAATCTGTGTGTCCGCCGGCTATCCTGAATCCCGCCGTCTCGACAGGCTCCGTGCCGACTATCACGCCGATGACCGATGTATCGTTGCGGGTCACGTAGAAACGGCTTCCGGGAGCGATACCCCATGCGGAGCTTTCATCAAATCGCCTGAATCCCATCTCTTCGAGCCGCCTGATCGATTCGGCGGTCGCGTGGTATGCTGTCGGCGATGTGTTTATGTAACCAATCAGATCGTTTGTCGTGTCGATGTATTTCCTGTCAGTCATTGTTTTCTCCGGTTTAACAGAATGGACTGTATTTATATCATTTTTCCCCGCAAGTTTTCTTTATCACATAGAACACTTCGCCCGAAAATTCAACGAGTTCGTGCTCCACTTCCAGGCCCGATATCATACGCATCATCGATTCATGATAATTCTCCGCCATACCCCTGTCGATCCCCGAAAGCGACGCGGTCGGGTATGAAACCACCACGCATTTCGCCTTCAGATTCTCAATTATCTCGCGTCCCGATCCGATCGACTGCTGCTCAAGGGATGGGATTGTCTTCAGAAGAAGCGCGACATCAACCTCCTTCTCATACGGCCTGACAAGAATATCCCGGCATTCAGCCCGTCCAGCGATCCCCATTATCGCAAAGAACCGATTCAGGTAATCCGCGATCCGAACATCTATGTCATACGCGATGTATTTTGTCTTCTTTGGAAGTCCCATGAACGGAATCGCGAACGGATTAAGCCCGCACGCGATATCAAGAACGGACCTCGGTTTGCCGCTTATCCCGAAAACCTCTTCCCACGCCTTCTCCATGATCGACATCCGCTCCGATGTCGACTGGTGCGATTCGAGAATCCTCCTGCATAGCCGCTTTCTTGCATCGATAACGGAAGTTTTCTCCATCTCGTCCAAGAGCGACTTAACAAGCTCCGAATTAAACTGATTCAGAAACACTCCATAGACCTGATGAAGTTTGCGTTTCGCGACCTTGATTATCGCCTTCTCGCCGCTCTCTCGTTCCGACGCCCATTCAACCACACGACCGATCGTGTCCTCGCTCAGGTTCCGGTATTTCCTGACCGATCTCACCTGCTCGACAACCGACTGCATGTTGACCGCCCATGAAATCTTATCGGTTTTATTCTCATCAATGCGATTTCCGAGCGCGGACATCAGGCGCATCATGAACCTGAGGTTGTGAATCGTCGCGAGCCTGTACCCGAGCGGGTCCTCGATCTCCTGAAGGTGATGAATGTACGCGCGTGAGTATTTCGCGCATGCCATGCAGTCGCATGTCACGTCCACCGGCGAGTGATCGTCGGAGAATTTCGAGTCTGTGATATAGATCCTGTCGTGAAAATTCCCCGGCTCGATCGGTCTCTCCGACGGCTCTCCCCTGAACGCGTAAAGACGGCCCCGTCGTGCATCGCGTGTCGGATACGCACCGTCGAACAAGTTGTATCCCATCCCCACACATCGCGTGACATGGTCAGGGCTTGCGATCCCGAGCGCAAATTTCGGAAATTCATCCGGGATAAGCTCCGCGACCCATCCGACCGATTCAACAAGTTCGTTCTGATCGTCGAGTGGCCACCCGCCGTACGCGTAGCCGTCGAATCCGATTTCAATCAGCCTCTCGGCGCATTCCCGCCTTAACTCCCGGTCCTCACCGCCCTGTATCACCGCGAAGAGAAGTGGTCGATTGTCTTCGCTGAATTTCTTCGCATCGAGCTGTTTCTCAAATTCAGTCTTACATCGTTTCGCCCATTCGACAGTATTTTCGACGCTCTCGCGATGAAGTCCCTCCTCTGCCGCGGGATGCATGCAGTGATCGAGCGTCACCATGATGTCCGATCCCAGACGGAACTGACGCTGGATCGATTTCTCCGGCGTGAGGCTGATCTTCTTTTTGCCACCCGGATTCCTGTAGACAAACCCGTCCGATGTCACAGATCCTGACTTCGGATTATCCGCAAGAAGCGAATATATCTGGAACCCGCCGGAATCCGACACGACCGGACGGTTCCATCCCATGAATCCGTGGATTCCATGCCTTGATAAAATCCGTACACCCGGCCTGTTGAGAAGGTGAAACGTGTTAACAACGACCGCTCTGACGCCGCAGTTTTCGAGATCGGACGAATCGACCGCCCTCACGACAGCGCGGGTCGCGTCCGGAAGGAACGCGGGAAGCATGAGTGATCCGTGCGGTGTTTCGATTCTCGAAATCATCTTCATTCCGGGTCAGAGCGGATGAATTTCCTGTTGTTCCCCGCAATTACCACCGTCACCTCGCCCTTTATTTTCTTACTCTCATACTCCCCGGACATCTCCGACAACCAGCCGCGATCTATCTCCTCGAAAACCTTCGTAAGCTCGATACACACAGCCACCCTTCTGTCACCGAGCACTTCATACCCGGCAACGAGCAGTTTTCCCACTCTCAGTGGCGATTCGAAGAAAACCAGCGTGTTTGGAAGCTCCTTCACTCCGGCGAGCATGTTCCTGAGCTGCCCGGGCTTCTTCGGCGGGAATCCCATGAAAATGAAGCTGTCGGTCGGAAGTCCCGATACCACGACCGCGGTTTCTATCGCACCGGCGCCAGGAATCACGACGATTTTGATCCCTTCCTCGATCGCATCCCGGATAAGGCGGTAACCTGGATCGCTCAGCGCGGGATATCCGGCGTCCGAACATAGAGCGACATTTTGTCCCTCCATCAGAAGCTTCACTATCCCCGGTCCCGCGGTCTTCTCGTTCTGTTCACGATAGGAGATTATCTTGCCGGGGGAGCTGATCCCGAATTTCTCGTAGAGGATGCGTGTACGTCTCGTATCCTCGCACGCGAGCACATTGACCTCTCCGAGCACGCGTTTCGCGCGGTCGGCAAGGTCCTCGAGGTTACCGATCGGTGTCGCTACTATGTATAGAATTCCCTGATCGCTCATTTATTAACTCTTATAAACCGTGTTGAAGGAATTTTACCCCCTTATCCGGCTTAAATACAGCACCCGCGAGCCGTTGTACGGACAGCCGGGTGTTATTTCAGCGCTTATGAACACTTTGTTCAGAAAGTGTACATAGTCATATGATGCAAATTTTTTTTAAAAAACCACCGTTTACACATCTTGACGATCCATAAATCGTCGAGTATATATCTTATGGCTGCACTTTAAGGTGGCGTGCGAACTGTAAGGAGAACGGACTGGAGGATATGGCCAAAAATATGTCATGCTGACGCATGACATGTCTGGACGGTGAGGCGCAAAATGGCGCCTGACCGATTTTTTTTGACTGTCTCATGCATCTTTTAAAGAAAACGGCATCTAATAAAATAGACAGCGGTTTTTCCCAGACCGCGTACAATGCCTACAAGTTCAACGGTGGTGATAGTCTGTATGCCTGAACACCAGGTAATCGTTCCTCAGAAGGTATGTAAAAACGAACTATACAAGGATATGTTAGTTCGTGGGAAGGAAAAGGGCTGGCTCACACGGAAGGAGATCCGTGAAACCGTCAAACTTTGCGAGAAGGTTTCACGCGATGAGCTTGAAGCGATCTTCAGGTCCATCGAGCGTAAGCGGATCAACCTTCTCACAAGGCGCCCGTCCAACGGGAAATCCTCCAGATCATCACGCAGCAGAAAGAAGTCCCCCGCCGTCGATGCGGACAAAACCCCGCTGCTGGCCGACGCGCTTACGCAGAGAAAAGCCGATCCAAGGCGGGTTCTCGACAGCGACGTCAAGTTCTCCCACGATATCAAGATCGACGACTCGGTCAAGATATACCTCAGGGAGATAGGCTGGGTTCCTCTCCTCACCCCGGACGAGGAAGTCAAGCTTGCGAAGATCATTGCTGGTGATGAGTTCTCCGAGTTACAGAAGGAAACAGCCAGGAAAAAATTAACTACGGCGAACCTGAGACTTGTAGTCTCGATCGCCAAAAAGTACAAAACCCAGGGCCTAAGTTTCCTCGATCTCGTCCAGGAGGGTAATCTCGGACTGATGAGGGCCGTTCAGAAGTTCGATCACACCAAGGGCTTCAAGTTCTCCACGTACGCGACATGGTGGATACGCCAGGCCATCACTCGCGCGCTTGCTGACCAGGAAGACATCATCCGTAAACCGGTCCACATCGTGGAGAAAATCAACAAGCTTAAGAAGGCGTCCAGCGAAATCTCCCAGAAGAAGGGTACCGAACCCACACCGCACGAACTCGGCAGCAAGATGAACATGCCGCCGACCAAGGTACAGGAGATTCGCAAGATCGCGCAGCGTCCAATCTCCCTCGAAACCCCGATCGGAGAGGACGAGAATTCCCAGCTCCAGCATTTCCTCGAGGACCAGCGAATCGCCAATCCCGATTCATCGGCCATGAAGCGTCTTTTACGGGAGGAACTTGAAAAAGTCCTCAACACTCTTTCAGACCGCGAGCGCCGTGTTATCCGGAGACGGTTCGGATTCGACGATGGTCATTACTACACTCTCGAGGAAGTCGGTCGCGAATTCGGTGTGACACGAGAGCGCATCCGCCAGATCGAGGCTAAAGCGCTCAGAAGGCTCAAGAGCCAGAAACGAAGCGTACGGGTCAAGGATTTCCTTGACATGTAAAGAAATAGCTAATAACTGCCCGTTAATAATAACGGAAAAAATCCCGCCTGATGCGCGGGATTTTTTTATTGTATAATTTGTATCGTTACGTGAATCGAATACCCGGAGGTACCGGCCATGAACATTCCAAGAATTAATTTCCTGAAATCGTTAACGATAGCAGTGTTCGTTCTCGCTTTTATCTTTGTCAACACCGGATGTTTCCTCCTGGATGCAAGGCGTTCGGCGTACATGTCACGCGCGAAGGGCACGCTCAGGTCAATCGGGTCATCCCAGCTTGCTTACCAGTCAACAAACAAGGATCACCTGTACGGAACATTCCAGGCGCTTCAGGACTCGATGTACATCGCCGAAGGCTACACTCTCGACAACATTGTCGAGGAGTACAATCTCACATGGTGGGTGCGGCATCACCAGTACTCCGAGGGATACAGAAGCACATTCACAATCATCGCATGGCCGCGGGAACGATATAATCTCATGACCTTCGCAGTCACCGAGGACCAGGTCGTCCGTGTCTACAACCCCGAATCCGGGAATCGTCTGCACGAAGTACAGACCTGGGACCCTATTCTGTAATTCATTATTTAGTTCCCCCACATTCTGCCGATATATCCCCTGAGGACATCTGGCCTCTTACTTATAATTATGTTTGGAACCCTCGTGAGGACATCGGGACTTACCATCCTGCTGCTTGTTATTTTCGGCTGCGCGGGATCATCTACGCCCACATCGCCCGACCTCACCCAGTCCTCCGACAATCCCCCGTCCGCTCCCCGCTCATCCTCGACCCACCTCTGGTGGATATGGGACGTCAGCCTCGATCCGTCCGGCGATGGCCTTTCATTCATCCCCGAGCGCGGAATGTCGTTTACCTGCAACGTAACGAACTTCCTCCTCGGCCCGCCGGTGAAAATCGACGGAATCGTGACCGATGTCGATAACCAGGGAAGTTATGTCGATGTTGACGTCGAGCTGACACTCACCAATCCATTTCTGAGCACGAGCTATCACGGATTCGATGTCATCGGCGTGATGATGGGCACAGGCTCGGACTACCTCCCGATGCCCGGCGATATCACCATCCCCGGCGACGGCGACCAGAGGCTTCTAAACCGCGACGGTTACACGCGATGGTTCAATTACCCCGAATTCTCCGGCGCGGGTTCGGTCTGGGAGCTGTTCGGCTACAGCGTCCACTCGTCGCAGAACGGGATTTTCACGCCGTCCGCGATCCTGAATCCCTATAAATATTTCGCGGATGGCATCGAGCCGGACGAGGATGAATTCCAGTTCCTTATCGAAAATTTCGCGAACCGTGGCTCGATCGGACCCGATGTCTCCGCTACGAGGCTGTTCGAAATCAGGTTCCCGAGCGACAAGTTCCTCCAGTTCAAACTCGCGATCATCGCGCACTGGAAGGCGAACGCGAACGCTCCTGACTTACCTGGTAATCTGTCGGATTTCCCGATCGAGGCGAACGCGGATGAGGCGCTCGCCATTTCGGTCGTGAACGATTCGACCGTCTATTATCTCGAATCCGGCAGCTTCGGCGGTAACGTACGCATTGAAATCTCCCCGTGGGACTGGTCCGCGAATGTAATAAGCACTACGGTCGACGAATACCAGGTGAGGTGCCACTCCGATGCGTGGGACGGTGTCTACACCGCTCCTGCAACACCGATCTATTCATTCAGCGGGTATCACACGTTCAAAACGACGATCCCGGTCGAGGACATATACTCACCCGATCTCATTCCGGTCTGGATCGAAATCCTCTATCCCGACCTTGATTACTCCAATGATTTCGGAGTCGAAAACGACGCGTGGGGAAATCTTGGCTCGTATTTCTACTACGAAGTTCCCGTCCTCGACCACATCCCGGTCTACATCGACATCATTCAGCCGAACGGCGGTGAATTCCTCGAAGTCGGCAAGGATTACGAAATTAAGTGGGAGACCGAAAACCTCCAGGGCAAGGTTTTTATCATGTACTCCCTCGACGACTTTGTCGATGACGCCCACCCGATAGCGGTTAACGAGATCAACGACGGATCGTTTTTGTGGCAGGACATCCCGGAGGTAATCTCCGACAACGTGAAAATCCGCGTAAGCTCGATGCAGGACTCCGGGTTCTACGATATCTCGTCGAACTATTTCACGATCTACGATTCGACCGAGCCGTATCTCGAAATTGTCCGCCCGAACGGTGGCGAGATATGGAAGGCCGGAACGGCCCGTGAGATCAGGTGGGACTGGAAAAATGTCCAGGCGAACGTCTATATCGAATACTCGAAGGACGGCTTCATTGACGATATCAACATCATAGCGATCGATGAAACAAACGATGGTAACTACGTCTGGGAGGATATCCCGTACGATCTTACCGACTCCGCAAAAATTCGCGTAACTTCGATGCACGATGAAACGCTGTTCGACATCTCGGACGGATATTTCACGATCGACGATCCGCCAATCGAGGTTTACACGCCAGATGGCGGCGAGGAATGGAAGGCCGGAACGAGCCAGCTCATCACGTGGGAGACGGAGGAACCGCTCGGAACGCTTTTCATAGAGTATTCTGACGATTATTTCACGTCCGACATCCACACTATAGCAACCGATGTAGAGGACACCGGTACGTACACGTGGGACCCCGTCCCGAACGATCCGTCGACGACGGTCCGCGTGAGGGTCAGCGCGACCTCGCATCCCGGATGGCGTGATTTCTCCGATCATGTGTTCTCGATCGAGGAATCCGGCTGGGGATTCAATTTCGGTGGCCCGTCGAACGAAAACGCGTACGATATCGATCTCGACTCTGATGGAAACATCTACCTCACCGGTGTATTCAAGGGCACGGTCGATTTCGACCCAGATCCCATCGCGACCGACTACCATACATCGAATGGCGGGATGGATGTATTTCTCTGTAAATTCAACGAGTTCGGATTATACGAATGGGCTTTAACATGGGGCGGAACCGGGTACGATCGCGGCTACGGTGTCGCGGTCGATGACCTTGGAAATATCTACGTCACCGGAGTTTTCAAGGGAACCGGAATCGATTTCGATCCCGACCCGGCGCCGTCACGTAAGGACGTTCACACGTCGAACGGAAGCTACGACGTATATATCAGCCGGTTCGATTCATCCGGAACTTTCGACTGGGCGCGGACTTTCGGCGGTACCGGCGACGACTCCGGGCATGACGTCGCATGCGATGATTCCGGGAACGTATACCTGACAGGCAGCTACGCTGGTCTTGTCGATCTTGATCCAACTAACGGGACCGACAACCATACCGCGGATGGTTACCAGGATGTTTTTCTTATCTCACTCGCATCGGACGGTTCGTACAACTGGGGCGTCGGATGGGGCGGAACCACCTTTGAGGTCGCGTACGATCATGGCTTCGGCGTTACGGTCGATCCGTCCGGGTACGTCTACGTCACCGGGAACATTGCAGGCCAGAACATCGATCTCGATCCGGACCCGGACGAGTACGCGTATGTGAGCGCGCTCGACGGCTGCGACGCGTTTGTCTGCAAGTACGATTCAACCGGCGATTTCATTTACGGAAATATCTGGGGGGGTTATCTCGACGATTACGGATTCGGTATCGAGACGGATTATGCCGGGAATGTCTATATCGCGGGACGGTTCGAGGGGATGGTTGATTTCGATCCCGGTTCGGGAGCGGAAGTTTATATTTCAGTGGGCGACGGTTACGACGCGTACGTGACAAAATTCGATCCCGGCGGAATCCATCAGTGGGCGCGGGCATGGGGCGCGGACGACCTTCACGACTACGCTTGGTCGGTTCATGCGGGCGGTCTCGACCGCGTCTACGTGATCGGCGATTTCGAGGGAACGGTCGATTTCGATCCACTCGACGGTGTCGATGAGCGTACCTCGCACGGCGGTTACGACATGTTCTTAAATTCCTTCAACAGCGACGGGACGTACAACTGGTCGAGGATATGGGGCGGGGAAACCGCGATGGACTACGGGTACGGCGTATTCACGGATGAACAGGGGAATGCGTTCATTACGGGAAGCCTTAACGGGATCGGCCTCGACTTCGATCCCGGCGAGGGAGAAGACCAGGTACACCTGCGGGATACCTACAACGAAGATATCGTGCTTATCAAGGTCATGCCCGACGGCGAGTGGTAATCAAATTTCCCGAACATTAAACCGGACGAATATAAATATTATTACATCATAAATAATGGTTGTATAATTTTCTATATTGTATTACTATAACAATCGAACAATATGTTTCTGGTGCTGCAGACTTCACCCTTCTAAGGCAATTTAAAAAATCGAAATATATAAATCGGAGGCTGCTATGAAACGCTGGACGGTAATTACGGTGCTGTCTGCACTTGTCGTTATCCTCATAATCGGCTGCTCCACGGGGCAGGTACCTGTTATTCCCGGTGATGTTCAGCCATCTCTGACGGCTGACAGAACATCATCCGGAACCCAGACACACCTCTGGGGCTGGTACGATATCTACTTCGATTTCGAGAACCGGGATGTCGTCGCGGTGCCAAATCACACCGCCATGTTCACCGCGAATGTGACGACATTCACGAACAACTCTCCCGCCAACCTTCAGTTCGATATCTTCGGTACTCCCGTCGAAGCGGAATACGTGGATGTCGACATCGATGTCTCGATCACCCACCCGTTCCCCGGAATACACCAGTATGACGGCTATGATGTCCGTGGTGTGTTCATGGGCGAGGGCTCCGCGCTCATGGACTATGGCGACGGGCTTTATTACGGGGATTTCGGAGTCGACCAGGTGATGAAGGATTACAACCCGAATGGAACAGCCAGCTATCCCGATCCATATG
>Ga0272443_10004643_pt1 | contig 14768 bp, 7 predicted proteins | sample SSMAcet12_FD_193581 | JGI IMG/M metagenome (GOLD analysis project Ga0272443, IMG submission 193581) | Marine sediment archaeal communities from Little Sippewissett salt marsh, Falmouth, MA, United States - SSM-Acet-12 | ecosystem: Environmental > Aquatic > Marine > Wetlands > Sediment ...
AATTCCTGGTTGACGCGAAGGGCTATCAGTCGCTTATTGAAGTCGGCTCCGGAACCGGTCACTGGTCGACGTGGTTCTCCGAAAAGGGCTACCATGTCACTGGTGTCGATATCTCGTCTGCAATGGTTAATGTTGCAAACGATAAAAGATTGAGGGGATTAATTCCAAACTCAAGATTTGTAGTCGGCGATATTCATAACCTTGATTTTCCTAACAATTATTTCGATGTTGGCGCGGCGATCACGGTCCTTGAATTTGTCGACGATCCGTGTGCGGTAATTTCAGAACTTGCACGGGTTGTAAGGCCTCATGGAAAACTGATCATCGGCGCGCTTCATGAAGACTCCTTCCTCGGAAAACACCGTGTTGAAAATCCCGATCCGATTTACACGCCGGCACATTTTTTCCGCATGGACGAACTTGAGGAACTGCTGACACCGTTCGGAGCTGTGACGATCGTTCAGTGTCTTTACGGAAAACCTCTTCCTGAATTTGCAGACACACTGCCGGAGGATGAGAGAAAGTATTCAGCATCGGGCGATGTAAATGGAAATTTCCTTGTCGCGGAGGTCAAGCTATGAACATCCAGGCTGAAATCAGTCTATACCCACTTGCTGAAAAGGAGTACGGTGAGCGTATCACCGGTTTTATCGAAATTCTCCAGGAACAGGGCCTGGACATAACCCCGGGCCCGATGAGCACGATAATTTCAGGTTCGGTGAAGGATGTTTTCGACGCCATCGCCAGGGCATATTCGGAGGATATCGACAAGGGCCTGTCGCTTATAACGATAAAGGCATCGAATGCCTGTCCGGCAGTCTGACGGCTTTTACTTTTCACATCCGCCCCGCGGGTGTAATATTCCCTCAATCAAACGATAATTATTATATGCAGTCCCTGTTTACCCGGATGGTGCCGTCTGGTAATCTTGCCGGGCTGACAGGGAATTCAGTATCCTGCCTTTTATTACCATGGAATACCTGAGTCAACAGGACCGTTTAATCGCGACGATTTTTCTTTATGTGCCCGTTGTGTTCGCGTTCGTTTTCGGAACGGTCATCGGAAGTTTATCGAATGTGGTTATCTACCGGATGCCTTACTACCGGTCGATATGGTCACCTCCAAGTCACTGCACATCGTGTGGAAAGGAAATTCCGTGGTACCTGAACGTCCCGCTTGTCAGCTACCTTGCACTAAGAGGTAAATGTAAGTTCTGCGGCGCGAAATTTTCGTCACGGTATTTCTGGGTCGAGCTTACAAGTGGGCTGATCTACGCTCTAGTCGTGATGTGGGTTTACTCGCTCCCGTCACCCCAGGGCCTTGGAATACCGATATCAAGTCTCCTGACGCTGAACCTTGAAGGCATCTCGGGATGGAGTGCAAGTCTTAATTTCTTAACATTCCTGCTGATGTTCAAGGGATTCGCCCTCGGAAGCATGCTTCTGATACTCGCGATGATAGACCTTGAGCACAGGATTCTCCCTGACCGGATTACGTATCCCGGAATCATAATCGGGCTTGTGCTTTCGCCGATCATGGTAAAAACCGGGGGGCCGATGTTTTCATTTCCCCCGGAATGGTGGGCGGGACCGCTCGATGCGCTGATTCAGTCGGTTCTCGGGCTTCTTGTTGGCGGGGGAGTTTTGTACGCGATTGCGCTTATCGGGCCTATGGGTGGGGGCGATATCAAGCTCCTGGCGATGATCGGTGCTTTCGTGGGTATAAGGGCCATCGCTCCTGCTATGTTCATGGGATTTGTCGCGGGTGGAATAATCGCGGTAATCCTTATGATTCTGGGAAAAGCCGGACGCAAGGATTTCATCCCGTTCGGACCGTTCCTTGCGCTTGGCGGACTGCTTGGATTTTTCTGGGGACAGAACATAATGGTGGCTTACATGCAGAGCTTTGCGCCATGATCCGGCATAGTTACCATAAAAACTTAACTTTTTATCAGTAATGACCTTGCGCGATTGTTTTTTTTGGGGTATAAGATAGCCGAGGCCTTCTTCCGTTACCCCCCTCCCATTTAAAGCTTACCGTATCCAGACAAATATCATAAATTTCGTTTTTTTCGGAGGACTGGCTACTGGGGTACAGGTAACTTCAAAAAGCAGTTGCATTGTGGTAGGATATATAGATAATGTTAATGCCTCGAACAGGCCTCGTCGGGGCTAATCCCCAGCCTGCCGGTGATAGATAGAAATGACACTTAGGCTTGGACATTTAGAAAAGTTACATTCCTGCCGTTCGCGTATGAACGAAAGAGGTTTCACGCTTGTGGAGCTTCTCGTTGTTGTATCTGTGTTCATACTCCTGGTGAGCCTCACGGTTCCCAGCTACGTAGCGACACGGCCCCAGAGACTTCTCAGTGGTGAAGCTAACCGCCTTGCCGGAACCATTCGCCAGGGACGTCTCTTCGCACTTCGGGACGCGGAACCAACCTACCTTGAATTCATTCCCGAGATCGACATGTACCGCCTCTGGAGCGAAAGTGGATGGAGGGCTTACTCCGATCCTATCAACGCTCCGGGAGAGCCATCCGGACGTAACCCGTCTATCGGTGATTACGACGGTGATCTTGACGGCGATGGTGATTACTGGTGGGGAGACGGTGGCGACCCGGAATCGCCCTCCGGTACTCCCGAGGACCCGGACGTGCAGTTCGACGCTACACGCGGCTGGTATTACCAGGACACGGACGGGACCTACGCCGATCCGGACGTTCTTCTCATGCCGACCTACCCGGGCAATCAGCCGATCCGTACCGTAAGTCCGAAGCTTAGGATCTCGCTTGATTCTGGAGACGGATCGATTCTCAATATTACAAGGGACCTGGCTGACTCCGGTTTCATCGCCGGTGACAATGTAGTCCCGCTCGAAGTGGACATCAGGATGATGAACTTCGCATGGGACCCCTCGCAGCCACTTGGCAAGCGTAATGGAGTCCTTTCCCATTTCCCGCTTCTGTTTATCCAGTTCTTCGAGGACGGGACGCTTGCCACAAGCTGGGATACGGCTCCTTCATCCGACTTCAGCGATGAGATAGTCACACTTGCGCCGGGGAGCCTCGGCGCTGTGCAGATCCATCTTCAGACACGTGGCGAGGACTACAACTACCAGTCGATCAATGTATTCGATCCGACTTACGGTGGCGATCTTGGATCGTTCATCGGAGATGAAGGCGATGGAGAGCCGCCAAGTCCGTTCAACACGCTGTCGATCGATGACTCGATCAGCGACACATTCGGAAGGACAATAACCGTCAACAACCTCAGCGGAAGGGTAATAATCAGGAACTTCAGTCCTATTGAACTCGACCAGAAGTTTGTTGACTTTGGAATACATTACCTGTAAACGGGTAAATCAGATCAGTAATTCGCAGGGGCAATTTTAAAAAGGGATAAATATCTCAAGGAGGCATGCAAGGAGCATTAAAGGGTGACAGTGACAAGTTCTTACGACACATACTCTACCAGATGTAACGGCGCATTCACTTCATCAGAACGCTCCCTGCTGCATCACAAACGAAATTCGGAGTACCAGATGTTTTCTCCCTATAAAAAACTCCTTCGGGAACAGAAGGGTTTCACACTGCTGGAAGTAATGGTTGCGATCACCATCCTCCTGCTTGTGATCCTTCCACTCTCGAGCCTGTACGTCAGAAGCCTTACGGTTATCCAGAATGCCGCTTTATATTCGCAGGCGATTCAGCTTGCGAACGAGCGCATGGAAATCTGCGAGGTTCTCGACTACGGCTCACTCTATTACTACAACGAAATTCTTACACCGGGCTTCCCGTACACGAACGGTACTCTTCCGCCATCCCACAGGTTTGATTTCTACGGTGGCGCAATGAATCCGGTCGCGGGAAACGCATATGACAATCGGGATAATCCTGACACCGATGATCTCGAATCATACTTCGATCCGACCGATTCAAACGATGAGAATTACCCGGTTCCCGTATACCGTGACTACTACAACAATTACACCGGTGTTCTTCTCGACCCGAATTTCAACGGGCTTTGTGACGACGATCTTGACGGCGATGGTCTTGAAGGGATTCTCGCGCCCGGCGGTCCCGACATGGAAGACATCGAGATCGCGACCAACGGACGCCTGATCATGTACTCCGACCCGGTTTACCAGGGGACTCCCGCCGCCGGCCTTGGTGATACTTATGTACCGGGTGACGGGCTTTTCGACACGGTTGTCGAGGGATCTTACATCGCATCGATGGACCCGATGTACCGCCAGGTCCGTATAACCGAATCGACATCGCCACTTCTTGACATGGGCCTTCTTCTCGATCGCTCACACAGGGCGGCGGTAAGTGATTTCCGTCACCGTGAAACCGCATACAGAAACTTTGTACGGATGACCACAATCATCGATCCTACTCCCCGTCTCGCGAATCCGAATGACGTCGATACATGGATCGACCAGCTATACATACGCGATGCAAGGCTTGCACCGCTCAACCTTTCAGACGACCAGGTAAATCAGCTGAACAGGTGCCTTCAAAGGGACCTTCCGCTTCTCTGGGGACTATCGAACTATGACGTGGGGATCGCTGATTCCGGTCTTTACGACACCGATGCGTTTAACGTGAACTACCAGACACCGGTCTACGGCAAGAAAATTATAATAACCGTCTTCTACCTTACCGGTGAGGGCGAGGTTGAACTTACAGACATTGACGGAGACGGGACTTTTGAGGAAGTTCCGATGGAGACATACGGCGGCGCCAGGCGTATCCGTCTTGAAAGAGTTTTCTATAACGATGCTCTTCTGAACGGAATCATAAAGAGCGCGCCACAGCCTCCGAGGTGGGAACAGTCGACGGCAGGAAATATAGATAATCCCGCCCGTACGGTTCTTATCCCGGATGTTGTCGACGGAACCAACGGTTATGATCCCTGCTCATTTGAAAATGACATGATTCCATACCTGCAGTAAAGGCAGTAATGGATTTAAGAAGGTAAAAAGGGACAGGCAAATAAACAGAACAGAAATCTACATATCACTGAGATAGAAAGCCTCAACGGGCTGGCGGAAATACCCGCTTCCCATGTGTAAATTTCATAGAGGTGAAACTGATGAACCGACAGAAGGGATTCACTCTCGTAGAGCTGCTTGTTGTAATCACCATCATAGGCATCCTGGTTGCCCTCGCGGTGCCCAACATGCAGAAGATTAAAATCAAGGCCAAGGAGACGGAGGTTATGTCCGGCGCTCACCAGATACAGACAGCGCTTGAGACCTTCGCGTCCAACCATGACGGCCTTTATCCGGGCCTTGCTGTTCCCCAGGCGGATGCGGATGGGCTTGAACCATTCTTTACCGACCTCGGGAACGAGGACCTTTACACGATGAGGGGTATAGTTGGTGGTGGCCTTGTGAAACCACAGGATCCGAATATCGATTTCCTCGATGGTTTCTACTTCCAGGCTGATCCTTCCAATCCGCCATTCCAGATTCCCGACAGGCTGATTGCCGATGGGGCGATTGAGGCCTACCCGAGGAATCCGTTCCGAACGAATATCCCCCAGTTAACCGACCAGGATATCCCGATGCTCAACATCTTCGGTATCGAGTTTTCCGAAGCTCCCGTTGCCGCAAGTGGCGATATCTTCATCAACGATCCGGCTCCATGTAAAATTTCGGAACCGCTCTGGTTTGGTGAGGATGGAAATTCATCCACGATCACGGCAAGGGGCGCGTACGATTTCCCGCTACCGGGAGACATCGGCGCTAGGGACATGAGGTTCCGTGGTGATATTAATTATCCTCTTACGTACGATCCCAATATGGATTTCCATATCACAAGGGGCGAGATTCAGCAGACCGCATTCCCGGAAGGCAACTTTGCCTATATCCCGCTCGATCCGGTCCAGTCCGATCCGTCCGCGCCTGATTTCATGCGGTACTGCAGGAACTACTGGCTGATCGTTTACGGGAGCACGGATACTGCGGAGAGGAACAAGTACCAGGACGTTCTTCCCAACTTCCCGCGACCGCTTGGTGACGGCGCAGAAAATGACGATGTTGCAGATCTTACTGCGTACGAATACACCGTCAAGCAGGCTCTTGTCGGGGCTATGGAGGTTATCTACACTTCATATGGTGACCAGCTCCGAATCGAGGGAAGCTAGACTTTCATTGAATATTACTCCGGGTCCGGATCCTTCCGGACCCGGATTGAAACCCTTACGGGAGACGTTAAATGTTATAGGGTGGGGCCCTCGCATGGATTCCAATCCCCATAGGAAAATTGATGAACGGGGCAATACCATGATACTTAGCAAGCAAAAAGGTTTTACTCTTGTCGAGATGCTCATAGCATTGATGATTGCCGGAATCTTCTTCTCGGTCTTCGTCGGTGTTGTTCTCGCCACTTTTGAGACACTCAGATCGGGCGATGAGCGTACGGTGGCACAGCAGAACGCAAGGGTTGCGATAAACTACATCACGAACGATATAAGGCATGCGACCGAGATCGCACCGCTAAGAATGGAAGCCTACAGGGACTACGCGACCGGTGGATTTCCTATTGCGGACGACACGATCGACCCGTTCGATCCCGGATTCACTACGGAAGCATGGCCGATTTATCGCAGGAGCGTCGATTCAGACCCGGATGGTTATATCGACCTCGATCTGAGCGGTGGGATAGACGGGGACGAGTACGAGTACTTCCGTGAAGACGATTTTCCGTACGACGTCCGTGCGATTTCACCGAACAGACTCAGTCTACTTTTCTACGGATCGAACTACTACTCAAACACCGAATACTGGGCTGGACTCGGACTTCCGATCGACCTCGATGACAATGGACTACCCAATCCTACGGCTGCCCCGACGCGTGTCACCTACGAACATCAGCTTATCGAACCTCTTCATCCGGAGATTTATGAAGGCAGTTTCAGCGGACGAACGAAAAACTTCCAGATGGTAGTAAACCGCACGGATGCCGATGCAGTCTCCGATTCATCTGACTTCGTTGTTTACAGGACATTTGAAATTCTCAATCCGACCCTTGGAATTCCGAATACCGGGCTGACGGACGAACCTGCTGACGGTCCGCTTGGTGGAGTAAACGATCAGATCAGGATGGATGAGCCCTACCTTCGACAGCCTGTCGCCGACCATGTGGTGAATATCCGATACAGGTACTGGCATATCGACGGTAACAGGATGCTCGAGATCAGGTACGATCCCGATCCGGACGGTGACAACATCGGTGGCGGCGGAATCACGCCGGACGATGGTTACTACAGGTACTTCGACATATTCGGCCAGGAATATTTCGTATGGTATAACCATGACACCGGTGAAATTGTCCCGCTTCTTCCGACCGATTACGACGACAATGACGAGGATAATATTCCTCCACATTCATTCTATATAAATGGTGGCGTCGACGGTGATGATGAATACGAGCGCGGCATTCTCCTTTTCGAAGGCTGGCGCTTCATAAACGCTATCAGCATCACCGTGAAAACCGCAAACAATCAGACACTCGATATTTTCCGGTCCAGTATCAACCAGGCTGTCACAAACCCCGCCTTCGGGTCTTACGATTTTACACACCCGGATTACGGGATGGGCTTTGTCGATTTCGGGCTTGGTGGCGAAACGACCGACACGACAAACACGATCAACGCGGTCGAACCCCTGTTCCAGGGTGCGGACAACCTCAGGATTTCTACAGCACCAGTTAACGGTGTCGATGTTTTCGACTTTGTTGAACCGAACATGAACCCCAACTACAACGCAAGTGCATTTACAACAATACAGACTTTCGTTAGCCCGCCTGCTCTCAAGGAGAGCGCCGACCAGGCCCTTCGGATGCTCAGGTTCGGACTTAGATGTAAGTGTGGCTATTGATTTAAGCGTTACGGGATATTGCCAGCTTGTTAATTTTTTTCAGGGTGAACGCTTATGATTCATAAATATCTTAAAAAAACATTCAGGAACTCACGCGATGAGCGCGGTGTTGTTTTAATTGCAGTGCTGATGTTCATCGCAATGATCCTTCCAATTACCCTCCTGATCCTGGACTCGGTCAGAATTGAAAGCCTGCTTCCGGTAAACGAGGCTTTCACCAAGACCGCCGGTGACGAGGCCGACAAGGGCTTCCACGAAGCGCTCGCGGCTATCATGGAAGACCAGGATATCTTCCAGGTTGACGTCACACGTGATCCACTGGACCCGGCCCAGGACTACTGGGTAAACACCGACCAGGACTCGTGGTCAGGAAAGCATGAATATGACTACCTCTCGGAGCTGTGGGCAAGGCATCCCGACAACGACACCATTTTTCTCGTTGAGCGTTCACTCGAGAATATCGAACTTGACTTCGATTCGGATGCGAATCCCGATGCCGATCCCGACGATGAGATCCATTCTGTACCGGCCCGCTGGCAGCTTATGAACGTCCCGTTCGGAATGGATGACTTCGGCGAATATTATTTCGATGGTTCCGACGATTACCCGCGGCTTCTTCTGCCGTTCGAGTATGTCGGAGAGAATAACCTCACAAAAGACGAGCTCAACGCACCTGCCTACTATGTCGATCCAAGCGAGATGAGCATGCTGAATGTCCAGCATGAGCCTACAGGCGGGCTTGGAAATACCCCGGCCCAATATGGTTCATTCGACCTTGAAGACTACTGGAAGATTTCAGCTGCAGACCCGAATTACTATGAAAACCTGAACAACCTTGATCCTGTTTATTACTTCATACCACGTCCTGCGAGTTATTTCAGAAATACAAATGGTACTCCGGACATCGGCCTTGGCGCGGTCGGACTTCCATCTGCTGAGAACAGTTTCAATCCCGGTTTCGTCAGGGAAGACAACGATGCTATCGACAGGCTTGTTTACGACGGGCTGTACGATTACGACGATCAGGTCAACCAGTACCTTGGATTCCTTCCACTGCAGCAGGCGGTGACGGATTCAACATGGGCCAACCCGTTTTTCGGACTCACATCGGGAACATCTTCTCTCGACCCGACACGCCTGTTCGTGACATCTAATAAAGAATATAAACCAACACCGGGAACACTGACACCATATCAGCTTGGCACCGATGAAGAATCGGTTGTTCCGGGATGGCACCAGGCTATTGTATCGGACGAGGCCGGAAGGTTCCCGATTAACAACCTGCTGAATATTATCTTCGCCTCAGACAATATCGACTACAACGATCCGGAAGAACCATGGTCACGCCGTGATCAGTTTGACGATATAACGAACATTGAAGACCTTATGTTCAACGAGGACCATCCGAACTACGGTGGTTACCTCATGGCTCGCGACATTCTCATAAGTCTTATGATGGATGATGGCGACATGGCTCGCATGGCCGATTCCTGGGATCAGAATACATGGAATCAGTACGAGGAAATGGCCAACTGGATCATCAGGCAGATGCTCCATCGACGGTTACAGCTTGATGAAACATCGGATTACAACAGGAACGGTGATCCGACCGATGATGAGTCCGCCGGTGAGATATTCGGATTCCCGGAGTATGCCCAGAACAATGATTCACCAACACTTGACATCTCACCTCCCGGAATCGATCTTATCGATGGTTCCGGCCGCCTTGGAGATGGCCAGGACCTTTGGGACGGTACGTGGCGAATATACACCAACCCGAGGGAACTTCTTACCGATTTCATCGGTGAGGATCCTCCCGCACCCGGTTCAAGACGTCTGAACAGAAGTGCGTTTGAGACACTTAACCAGAGAATCACGATGTACTCGATGGACACTGAGTACACTGCCGATCCCGATCATCCTGTAATGAGTTCTCCTCTTGTACCGCTTGGCGGCATAGGCGCAAGGCCCGATATCAGGCATAACATTAATAAGATGGCCGCGAGTGACAATTTCCAGACAAGTCTTATTGATGAGAGCGCGCTATACGACCTTCTCTCCTCCACGATAGGCAGGGCGAGGGTTGAGAGCATCATGAACTGGCGTGACGGCCTTGTCGATCTCAATGGTGATGGTGATCTTAACGATGAATATATCGAGCAGCCGGTAAGTGCCCAGCTGTTTGACCCGACTGAGGACACTGCTCCCGAACCATATTTTCCGGACGCAGGCGACCTTCCGGTCAGCACCGTAACATACCGTGAGAGGAACCATCCGAATTTCCAGGACCCGTCACTCGACGATCACCTTATCGATCCCGATCTTCTCAACATCCGAAGCCTTGGCGACCTCATTACGATTCCGATGAGTACCGGTGAGGGGATAATCGCTTACACGGAAGCCCAGAACACCGGTGGTCCGTACAACCTGGTTATCCGTCGCGAGAACGGCTCTGATCCAGCATGGGGACCGACATCCATAGCGAACAGGTACTATCCCGACTTCGCGTCACAGGGCACGGACCTTGCGTACGATGATCAGGACGAGATTTACACTAATGACAATTTCCTGGCGAATGAAAATTCCCTTGTCAACAATGCGAAACATGCTTCCTATGGCAATAACGATACTGTAATTGGCTACTATAACAACTCTGACGACATCAATTATTACGATATCATCAACGACTCTACAAACACCATCCTTAACAACGCAGATCTTCCACCGGACATTACCGACACAACAGGTCTTGATTTCTGGGGACTCTGGCCCAATAACCTTATCGGAAGCGCAAGGTTTGAAATGGCCAGCCCTGATATCAGCCCGAGCGCGACCAACAGCGAGGTAGCTTTCTCGCAGGTTGCAACGGCTGATGACACTTTCCTCGATCCGGATGTTGCCTACAACCTTGTTACAAGCCGTCTTGACGGTTCGGTAATTGACGTTCTTACGGACAACGCTGACGGTATATACGATTATGGGCCGGATTTCTCTCCGGACGGCCAGTGGATTGTTTTCACGCGGACATCTTACGAGTATTTCAACTGGTCTGGCCTTTCCGGACAGGTTGATCCTATCCCGGTTACAACTCTCATGCTCACCGACAGGCAGGGCAATTTCGCGATCCCGCTTCATGCACCGTGGGACGTTGAACCCGGCCTTCCGACGGCCACAGAGCATTTCTTTGACATAGCGGATTTCGACCTTGTGAACCAGACAATCGACCTCAGGATGCACCAGCCGATGTTCCCGAACTGGGCTCCGAACGGTGAAGATATTATCTTCATGGACCTTGTTGTAACGTTCCGGCTCGATATTTCCGATCCTGCCAATCCCCCTTACCCGATCTCCGCGGTCGATGTCGACTCCGATATTTACACCATGGAAGCGTTCCTTCCCTTCCAGAACTGGGCCCAGATGCGGTCGGTCGATGTTTCGGACGGCCCGCTCGAGATGTTCCCGGACTGGAGCCTCGGTTCGATATCGCTTAGCGCACAGAACGACACTCAGATCGGAACAGTGGGCGGAAGTCCGATAGACATGACCTCCGCGCAGACTGCCACAACCGATGTTACACCTCCCGATGTTTCCTTCACGGAAACAGAGCGCCAGGCGATAGCAAGAAGCATAGGATACGCGTCACTCGCTCTCAGACGATCGATCGGATGGGGTGCAGACGAGCAGAACTGGAGACTTATGGACCTTCCCGCTGTACCTGAGCATGTTGTTGACGTGCTTGAGGAGATAGCCGATGTCGTCTGCTTCAGGGATGCGTTCATTACGCACGATCCTGATTACGATAACACTGATCCCTTTGCCACGATCAATGTACCTCCGCTACAGGCATACCCGGGACGTGTCAACATTAACACTGCAACACGTCCGGTACTAAGGTCCGTAATGATGCTAATGTTCCAGGGCCCGGACACCGACGCTGACGACGATGATGATCCAAACGGACCGCATCCGAGATCTCGAAGCGGTACGGGATTCAACTCACTTAACGTTATGAACCCGGATATCGATGATGACGATCAGCTTCACTTTGAAGCGATAATGATAGCCGACCGTTATGCGCATCAGATATGCGAATACCGGAAGTGGATATACAACAACGTAGGACATGCAGGCCTGACGGACGAGACAGTAGCAAGTTCGCTTCCGCTTTACGAGGAACGCTATAACACACTCGATCCTCCTGTCAGTCATTATGGCAATTTCAGGGCGAATCCGTTCTATCCACTTATCGATACGGACGGAGATGGTCAGGCACCAGACATTCTAAGAACTTCCCCGGACCCGCCTTTCAGATCAATCGCGGACCTTTTCAAGGTTGCGCTCTACGACGACCGTGTGTTCTCCGAGGACTGGACATACGAGGGAATCGACGGATTTGGTGGTCCGGATGACACATACATTCCCGAGCCGATAGATGATACCGGTACGAATGTAGGCACTATCGACGCATACGATGTATTCGGACCGATTTACAACGCATCGGATGAACGTAACATTACGCATGATGCAAATGGTGCCCTTATGGGCGGCACCATGTACGGGTACGAATCACAGGTCGACAACGACTATGGTGACCCGTTCTACAACAACTTCCACGAACACCAGTGGTACAGGCTTTTCTCGGCTGATGATTTCAGGCGGGTTGCACCGTGGCTGACGGTCAGGACCTACAACTACCGAATAGAAAGCCGCGGGGTTGTAAGAATCTCGTCGGGTGCACAGAGAACCGATATTTACAGGGATAAAGTCTGGATCATCACTACGAACACCGAAGCGAATTTCCATGCGAGGCTCAATCCGACATGGGATCTCACGGTTCCTTTCGACTCCAGTTTCAGAGCGCAGAATCGCGGAACTGACCAGTGGTACATCCTTTACTTCGAGGAAACACCGCAGGCGGGTATCCCGATAACAAGGAACGAGTTCCTTCCCCAGTAATAAGAACGAAACTTATCTGTCAGTAATTACGAACTAACCAGAAGGAATCATTGCGATTCCTTTTTTCTTTTCCTTTGGCTCTCAGATCATTTTTCGTATGCGTACGGACAGCGAGAAGCAACACGAACGGGAACTTCGCAGTTTTGTCAACCTGGATTTAAAAAGATTTAAAGATTGATAGTTCCCGAAAATGTCAGTATTTAAAGGGGAGGGGAGGGCAGGACCGTGAATCCTTTAGAATTCCGGAAGGCTCTTAGTGTTGTTGTGAAGCAGTTTTTTTATATCGTTCATTAAAAAAATGTGGATAATTTACCCCTTTGCGGCACTACTATATGGATTAAAAAAATTTAAAACATGACGTACAAAGTACCTCCAGATGTTGAAACCTTGCCATAATTCATGTATCTTACCCTGTCAGGACTTACGCAGCCTTTAAAAAGGTGCGTTAAGTTGTTGCATACTGTAAAGATTGAGCGTTACGTGCGCTTGACTTTCATGTAGCTGATCACTATCATGGTGCCTTTGTTATTGGCATTACTATACTAAATATGTACGTGCGACATTTTGAACTATCATCCGTGTTTTCCAGGAGGAAATCTCTGTGAGCACTGGAAGCAGCTTTGTAGCAAGGCTTCTCAGCGTGGCTTTGGCAGCGGCGCTGGTAGTAGTATTTGCCGGTTTTGCCCCGAGTCATGCGGACGCTGGTTGTAAGCTAGCCGGAGTTGAAATAGTCTCCGGCCCGGACGGCGAATCGCTGATGCTTTCTGTTGAAGGCACTCCGGAATATCAGGTAGTCCCGCTTGAAAACAACAGCGGTATTGCCATTGTACTGGCCGACTGTGAGCTGGCCGAAGGGTTCCAGCTCCCGTCGCTCGACCCGGAGTCGACGATCAGCCGTATTGAGTATCGTCTTACTCTTCTTGCGGGGACCCAGAGTGTTGAGCTGACTGTCAACATGAACGATGGATCCTACGAGGGGTATTCTGTTGATACTTCCGACCCGGGTTCTCTTCTCGTCAGCCTGACGCCTGAAATCGAGGCGGAACCCGTAACCGATCCCGCACCTCCCAGCGAGGTTGTCGAGGAAGTTGAGGTTATGTGGTATGGCCCTCGGGAGGGAGACCCCGACGCGATATACCGTGTCGAATCCATTGATGTTTTAACGGATGCGGACACCGAAGAGGTCGTCATCTCTCTTGACAGACCTTCCGACCCGGATATCCGCAAATTCTCCTATCCCAACCGTATCGTGTTTGAGCTTGAGGGAGGATACCTGGCTGACGAGGTTGACGAATACCTCTATACCAGCCGGGATGGCCTTGTAACCAAGGTCGATATCCTGTTCTCGCCTCAGCACCTTGCGGGAGTTTTCCAGCTGATTATTTCATGTCCTGACATGGCATCTTACGATGTTGCAGCTGGGGACAGCTCCTACACGATCTCGATCCATTCGGAGAATTTCACCGAAGCGGTCGCCGAGCCCGTGGAAACCCCGACACCCGTCGAGCCTGCCTCTTACGAGCAGGAAGAGCCGGTTGTCGAGGAAGTCCAGGCTGAGGAAACCGTAGAGGTCGTCGAGGTTGAGATTGAGGAAATTGTAGAGCCTGAGGTTCTCGAGGAAATCGAGGAAGTGGAAGTTGTCATCCCCGCTCCCGAACCAATGGACTACACACCCGAAAGTCCCTCGGACTTTTACGAGTACCCGGATGTACCCATCGATGATGCTACATCCGAGCAGGGTGCGTATACATTCCCCGAGCAGCCTGAGTCTATCGATCCGGATCACGTCTCGGACGCTATTGTCAGCCTGAACGTAACGGCGGCCAACTTCATCGATGTAATGATGATCCTGGCCGAGCAGGCAGGCGTTAACTTCGTCCTTGACGCGTACTGGAACATCTCGCCCACGGGCTTCATCCGTG
>Ga0272443_10004644_pt1 | contig 14764 bp, 11 predicted proteins | sample SSMAcet12_FD_193581 | JGI IMG/M metagenome (GOLD analysis project Ga0272443, IMG submission 193581) | Marine sediment archaeal communities from Little Sippewissett salt marsh, Falmouth, MA, United States - SSM-Acet-12 | ecosystem: Environmental > Aquatic > Marine > Wetlands > Sediment ...
ACGGAGGATGCGGAAAACCCCATCTACAATGATTCTCTGTTCGAATGCGGTCAGACCGGGGAACGCACCGTCGTCTGCCCCGAGAATGTGCTCCCCATGCCCGGCGGAGAAATGGTCGTCGCCGTGATGGTGCTGGCCGAGCCCCTGCCGGAACCCGTCCGGGATCCCGATCCAAACGGAAATCCCATCGTCCAACCCGGTGAGGACCAGCACATTTATGCCTTTGTGGCGGATACAGACGGCGATCCTTCAAACAACTTCGAATATCAATCCCCGTACAACTGGGACTACTTCCAGGGCACGGACGTCTGGTACCAACTGGTCGGCAACCCCTCATCGGGAACCTGGATCGCGGTTGTTGGCGGCCCCCGCTATGGAAGCCAGGTGGACTCAGCCCTGCGTGTGGTCATCGAACGGGACACCATCACCTTCTTCATCCCCGCCAATGAATTTGGCGATCTCGACCTGGTCCGCTACCGCCTGTCGGCCTTCCAGCACGATGGCAGCTACCGTGCAGCGGTCTCCAGCGGTGACGTCAGCGGTGAGAACCCCGCTCAAGAACCCCTCCCTCTCATACGCACGACGATTGAAGCCGTTGGACCTTCTGAAGACACCCTCGCTCTCCTTTTACCGACGCCTGTACCAGGAGCTGAGGACCATGGAAATGAGGCGACACCGGAACCTGCAACCGAAACGCCACAGCCCACAGCGACTGCCACCCCGACATCAACAGCGACCTCAACAGCTACCGCGACGCCATCTCCCACGCCACAGCCCACTGCCACCGAACCGGTTCTCGACCCGGCCGAGGAGCAGGCTCTCGCATTCCTGGAGGACATGGGCACAGCGCACCATGACGGAGACAGCGCCTTCCTCTACGAGCACCTCCATCCGGCTGTGCTCGAACGCTACGGGGAGCTGCAGTGCCAGCTGTATCTCGACCGGGTCACCGGAAGCATCTCAGAACTTGAAGCGCTGGGGGTGGACTTTCCGGTGGAGTTTCTCTACAGCACAGATGGACTGGAAACCACGCTGCCTGATGCCGTCAGGCTGGCCATACGCTATCAGGCGCAGGGTGAGACGTACGAGGGCGACCTGCACATTCTCATTCAAGGAGGAGAAAGCTTCTGGTTCACCGATTGCGGTGATCCCGTAACGCCGTAAGAGCAGGAGAGCACATAGTCGCCTCGCGTCCAGGGCGAGGCGGCTTTTAATTCCCATACCCTCGTTCTCTAACCCAGGCGGGGATGCATCAGCAACCGGAACAGGAACGTCTTATGCTTCGTTGGGGTCAAAGATGGCAAGCCGGGCATCTTCGGATGAGCACGCAATGCAGTTCATGCGATGATGAGAAGGGTCGACATGACCTTTGCACGCGGCCAGCTCGAACGGGTCGGTGTCATTCACACCAACGCACCCCAGCTTGCAGAGACGGTACGCTAGGCTCTCTCCCGCTTCGTTGGCGGTTTCATCCCGAGCGTCGATGCGGGTCCTGCATTGGCGGTGCATGCTGGAGAACGGGCGGTTGGCGTGGTTTCCCAGGTGTCGTAGCAAGCTCATTACGACACAGCGTCTGCCCTCGCCGCCAATGGCACGTCCAGACATCTCCCCCTATGATCAGCATATAACAAGGGGGAGCGAGGTAACTTCACCTCGCAGCTGGTCTCTTTCATGCCCCCTCCTCAACACACCTAGAAACTTGCTCGGCCATCGCTGCCAACCACTTTCACAACCTCACGCTCGTACTCGTTGCAGTGGTTGAGAAGACGAATAGTCGCGCGCCTCAACATCTTGCGATTCATCGCCGCAGGCGGGGAATGGATTGTGGGCCTGGTACCAGCCTGCCGCTGTCCGTGGTACGCCTGCCTGAAGCCTCACCCACCAGAAAAAGGATGCACCTTACAGGCACCTTCCAGGGCGCTTTCCACCGCGTAGAGGCTGTCACGCTTCTTTGCGCGATGTCCTCAAACGCATTGTTAACGATTATGTGAGAGAATGTATATATAAGAATTAATCGCACATAAACGGAAAGGGGTTACACATGGCAAAGGAAATGGTTGCTGAACTGAACAATCTCATTGCGGATTTCACCGTTTTCTATCAGAAACTGCGCCACTACCACTGGAACGTCAAAGGGAAACAGTTCTTCAAACTGCACGAAAAGTTTGAAGAAATCTATACCGAGATCGGCGATGTGATTGACGAATTGGCCGAGCGCGTTGTTGGTCTGGAAGGCACACCCCTCCACACCCTTGCGCATATGCTTGAAGCAACATCATTAAAAGAAGATGCAGAGCTACCTGCCTCCGGCGTGATGGTCTCCCGTACCGTGGACGACGTCAAGGCGCTTAGCAAGAGCCTCATGGCCGCCATCGAAGTGGCTGAAAAGGCAGATGACCGCACGACTGTGAACATGCTGGATGAGATTCATGATGGCCTTGAGGGTCATCTCTGGATGCTCGAAGCCTGGCAGGCGTAGTATTCCAGCTTTCGCCTGAAAGGTAGACCGATTCAGGATCCGTCATCCCCCCTCACATCGATGCAAATCGAGGCGAGCAGAAATGACAAAGGGGCACCATCAATGGTGCCCCTTTGATTCCTTTCCACTCATTCTATACCGGCACAGGAATGTCGTGCAGGACAGATTGCTCCTCAGATGAAAAGAGCTTATCGATATCCAGCAGCAGGATGAGACGCTCATCCATCTTCACAACGCTTTTGAGCATACCGTTATTGGCTTTCGTAAGCACAGGAGAGGGTGGTTCAACGTCACCCGAAGAAACCCGGAGCACCTCGGATACGTCATCGACGATAACGCCCACCTTGCCATGATCGAGCTCCACAACTACGATGTACGAATCTTGCGACGTTTCGATCGACGCCAGTCCAAACCGCTTGCGAAGGTCAATCACCGGCAATACGTCACCCCGGAGGTTTGTGATGCCTTCTATGAACGCACCTGCATGCGGGATAGCCGTAATCGCCTGCATCTTGATAATGCCCTCAACTGCGGTAATGTCCAGACCATACGACTCCTCAGCCAGCCTGAAGACAACCAGTTGCACTTCCATCATCCTTACCTCAATCCTTCTCTCATCGTCCGCAGTCCACAACGACTCACGCCAACCCGGTCAGCGCCTGTTGTCACCGTTCGAGCCAGGAGCCGAGTGTTCAACGGGTCCCCGCAAAACGGATTGAGCTTGTCGGATCCCCTCGGAAACACTTCCCTCACCGTCATCAGCAACCTTGTTCTCCATCGCATCTGGTTCTGATTCCGGAATCCGGAAGCGTGCAACATAATCCTGGAGCTGCGCAGCCATGTCGGCAAGATTCTCGGCAGAAGCTGTGACTTCTTCAACCTGTGCATTCATCTCTTCCGCCGCGCTGGAGACTTCTTCCACAGCCGCAGAATTCTCCTCAGACACCGAGGCGATGCTGTCTATGGCTTTTGTGAATTCATTCGAGCCGGCTGCCATCTCTTCCGTTGCAGCCGTGTTTTCTTCTACCACGGCCGAAACGGAATCCATGGAAGATACAAGTTCATCAGAAGAGGTCGCCATCTCTTCAGCTGCACGAGAGATCTCCTCTACCTGGCCATTGACCGCTTCTATGGCTTCCAAAATGGAATGAAGTGCTGAATCCGCATCATTCGCCTTGGTCGTCCCGGCTTCTACCTCTCGTGCGGAGTCGCCCATAGCCGTCACAGCTTCGAGTACCGTAGACTGCACGATGGTGATGAGATCCGTAATTTCTTTGGTCGCCGTGACCGTTCGCTCAGCGAGCTTGCGCACTTCTTCGGCCACAACGGCAAACCCTTTCCCATGTTCACCGGCTCTCGCCGCTTCGATAGCGGCATTGAGGGCAAGAAGGTTGGTCTGTGATGCAATGTCGTCGATGGTCTCGATGATGGCTCCAATCTGCTCAGATCGTTTACCCATCTCTTCGACTTTGATCGACGATAGGTCAACTTTCTGCTTAATTTGCTGCATACCTTCGATGTTGTCACGCACGATGGCAGCACCTTCACGGGAGATCGTCGCTGCACTCGAGGCACTCTTCGCTGATTCTTGCGCATTCGTACTGACCTGCTGAATCGCAGCCGTGATCCGGCTGGTGATCTCGGAGGAGCTTGAAACCGCCTGTGCTTGCTCCTGTGCCCCTCTCGCCACACCTTCAATGGAACGTCCCATTTGTTCCATCGTCACAGCCGTCTGCGTTGCCGCTTCCGTTTGCTGCTGAGCGCCCAGCGCCACTTGCTGTACCGTGGAGGCAATCTGCCCGGTGGCACGTGAGGCCTGGTTTGCGATCATCGAAAGCTGTGCAGATGCCGCGCTGACTTCACCTGTGGTCGCCTTTACCTGACCGATCAAAGCCCGTAAACTCTTGATCATTCGTTTGAATGCATTCCCAAACTCATCGCTATCCGACAAGGGTTCAATATCAATCCGAAGGTCACCGGCAGCCATCTGTTCAGATACCACTGCCATCTCACGGAAGTATGCAATCATCCGGCCGAAGGCGTCAGCAAGGGTCCCAAGCTCATCCTCCCGGTTGATCTCGATGGTCTGATTAACATCCCCCATGGCCAGCCTGTCTGCCACGGTGATCATTTGATTCATGGGGCGGATGAGGATCTTCCGAATGATGAAATAAACCCCGACGATCAGGATGAGGAAGATCAGACCAGCTGCGACACCCAAGGCAATAAGGAAGTTTTGAGAACTCTGGTATACCTCGCTTGTTGCGATGGAGACGGCCATGTACCAATTGTTCTCCAACTCCCCTTCCGGCAAGTTTACGGCTCTTCCCACAAACAATCGGTTTTCACCCTCAGCCGTCTCCGCAAAGAATACCGTCTCACCAGCTATGACCCGCGATGTGATTGGATCATAGTTGGTCATGCTTTCTTCATTCAGAATCGTCTCTGTATCTGGATGGGCAATGAGCATGCCGCGATCATCAAAGAAAATCATGTATCCGGTTTCGCCAATGTCCTGGTTCTGGACGAAGATGTTCGTGAAATAATCCATCTGTGGCGCGACGATAGCCGCTCCAACAACCTCATCATTGTTTCGCACCGGTTGAGCGATCACAAAGATCGGATTTCCCCGTAAGATGCTGGGATAAACCACACTGATAAAATCATCCTGCCCCGCAAAGGTCGCGGCAATGTAACTTTTCCCACTCCCTTTTCCGAGCGTTTGTCCATCAACCGTGTCAACAAAGAATGAACCGCTCACTATATTAATCCGCTCGCCATTCTCGACGATCGTGAAGGACTCATCGTCATCAAAGCGCGCAGCGAGCGGAAAGTTCTCATGATAGCCATAGGCATCGTAGAACGTGTTGACGTAGGCCGCTGCCTGGGCTCGCTTTTCAGGATCCTGTGGATCGAGGCTTGCAGCGATCACATCGGGATGGGCTGCAATCATCCTCGCCATGGTCAGCTGGTCGGAGATCCATGTGTTTAGCGCATACGTGACCTCATCAAGCATGGATTCACTCAGTGTTTGAGCGTTCTGGAGATCCCGTTGCCTGACTTCTCGATAGACAAGCGCCACTGCAACCGCTCCAACAAGGATAATGATCCCAAGGATGGGAAGGATGATTTGCAGCGCGATTTGCTTCCTGACTCTGAACTTACCTTTGATTTCCATCTCATGTTCTCCTACATTAACCAGACTGAAGATGAACAACCACTTCGCCTGCTCGTATCGAATCAGCACACCACAGTGTGCTCAGGTCAATCGTCAAGTGGCACAAACATGTCTTCAACAAGGATTCGCTTTTGTCCTGAGGTGTAGCAGCTTAAGATCATGTGTAGTCCGCATGAAAACCTCCCCGGTTGGATCATGGCCGCATTGGAGGAGGGAGGCCGCTTCGGTCAGGATAAGGGTTTAACGGAAGACATGTACATGTACATTATCGGATCCTCCCCTGATGCAATCCATAAAGCCTGCATGAATCTGCCTGATGAGAGGTTTGTGGAACAGAAGAAGTGCCAGACATTGCCAACTACCGCTGGCGGGTATGACGCTTATCCACTGAGACAACAGCGACAGGGACTGCATCTGCAGTCCCTGTCAGTTCTGTAGGTTGTCATCAACACGGAAGGCTTGGGAGGGAGTCAGACCAGCTTCGACTTGACCTCGATGGTCAATCCGGGCCTCAACAGCACAGATACCGGGCAGCCGCGATCCGCTTCGCCGACAATCTCCGCAAATGCATCCTCACTCAGATCCGGCACCTTTCCCTCCACCTCCAGCGCCATGGTTGTGATGGCGAAACCCCCACCTTCCTTGGACGCCACGGTGCAGGTAGCCGTTGTGGACAGCCGCTCGGGTTTGTAGCCCTTGCTTACCAGTGTATTCGAAAGCGCCATGTTGAAACATCCTGCATGCGCTGCCGCAAGAAGCTCCTCGGGATTGGTCCCGGGTTCGTTCTCAAAGCGATTGTTGAAACCATAAGCAGTTTCATGGAGAACCTTGCTATCGGTTGTCAGTTTGCCTTTCCCGGTTCGCAAATCGCCTTCCCAGATGGATTCCGCTCTTCGTTCAAACGTGGCCATGGTGTACCTCCCTGACGTTTCTTCGGTTTCTAGCCCTCGCGTCTCCATGAGATGAACCTGTCCGAAAACAGATCCGCTTGCAGGGACGCCGGGCTCTCTTAGTAACATCTTACCCGATGCCCGCCCAACCGGATGCACGCCTCCTTACGTTGTCAAAACCGGAGCCCTACCCGAAAACACACGAGCGCCCCGGGGGACGCTCGCTTTCTGGCTCATGAGGTATCGCCTTACCGCGTTGCGGTCAGAGACTTCAATCTGTGATAGGAGCGGAAGGTGGTCCGCTTAAGTCGAAGGCCATGACGGCCACGATGTCCGCCCCTCCTCGCTGGAAAACACGCAGCATGTACTGTGCATTCTCATCCAGTGAAGCTGGCAACCCGCTTTCACCAAGAGTTACCTGTTGAGACCAAACACCCTCATCAACCTCAATACACGCGTCGCCCGGCCACCAGGTTTGCAGCTCCCCACCCGCCCATACCTCCGATCCGAGACAGGTGCCATCGGGAAGAGAACTCACTCCCAGAACCTGGATGCTGTCACCCTGCTCAACCCGCACATGCTGGATGGTGATAAAGGCAGCGGAACGGGCTTGCTCCTCAGGGACAGCTACGACAAAATCACCTGCACCGTGATAGACATAGAACCCACCATCAGCGCTCAGTGTAAGGATATACCCGGGTGTGATCACCTGTGCGTAGTCCATACCCGGCTGGGGGACGCCCAGGCTGGTGTCGGAAAACTCGGTCGCTTCGACGTTCGAGACCTGGATCACAGCGGTGCTGACCCCCAGTCGATCCGCAAGATCAGCGAGAGCCAGGTCGGTCAGCCTCGATCGTTCATCATCCTCCGCAAGCGGAGGACACGCCGCAAGCGCGGCGTCCATATCCGCCTGGGTGGCAGGTCTTCGAACGGCTTCAGTTTCTCCAACCTGAATGGAGATAATGTCCACCATCTCGCCCAACCCGGTGCGGACAGGGAGAGCCAGCCCGTAGGCGGCATCCTCAAGCTCATTCGGAAAGACCACGCTGATGGTCTTCGAGAAACCTTCGCCAGGACCGAGCGCGAAGTCTTGGTGAGCGAGAGTTACCACGACCTGGTTTGCATCCGGCGCCAGGAGCTGCAGGCAGTATCGTCCCCGCAGCGGTTCATCGCTCTCGTTTTGAATGAAAACGTCGAAGCTCTCCTCCGGGCCAGACAGATATCCTTCTGTGTATCCGCCCCAGCTTATGCTGATGCCTGCGCTATCCTCACGACTGGCGGTAAATGCCGCTCGTTCGTCGACGGTGTTTGTCGGACCTCCATCACCCGAAACGCATGAAGCGACTGCCGTGCTGAAGGCGAGTAAAAGAGGAATCAGGCTGCTATGTTTCCAGCATGTGCGTTGATGGTTCGGTTTGTCCATGGTTGACTCCTTTCTTATCTTAAAGGAAAAACGAGATGATCCATGGCGATAACGTCTACTCACCGGGATTTGTTCCTTGCGGGGATCGACCTCCCCACGATACGACGGTATTCCCCCCTCATCTACAGGATATACCCCAAAGCGTTGTCTGACGTTCAACCTCATCCTGGCAAGGTGCACGCAGATCGGCACCGATCAACTACATGGGGCCTTGCGCTGGTTTTCCTGCGCCCTGAGGCAGGAAGGCAGCTGCTGACTCGAGGCATAGAAGGGAGTCTTCTCCCTTGTTGCGATAGCTGACAATCACTCAGTACATGCACCGTACACGTGGGCGCGGTGATCATTGTGACGAAAGGACGGACCCACTGTTGGGGCGCCATGGATGTCGCACTTCGCTCCCAGGCATCCCTTCCTGATCGGAGGCATGCACGTGCTAGCATACTTCTCAAGAAGTTCTTGGCCTGTCCAGCGTGATGACGGAAACTTTTCCAGATGATTATCTTCGCTCCCCCTTCCAAAAAGATGACCGGCTCATGCGAGCCGGTCTTTGATCGCCTATCGTGGTTGAACGAGAAGGTCGAAGGCTATCAAGCCTTCAAGATGCGAGTGATGACGTCCTTCTGTTCATCCGTGATGCCAGGCAAGTCAACCACGACGGGCCCTGTATATGCAGCTTCACGGTCGTCGGTGAGGTGCGTCAACTCAACCTTCTTGATGAGATCCCATTCCGCCATATCGAGTTCCTTGGCGGCTTTATAAAGGATGTTAATCATGTCCTGATTGGTCTTACCCTTGAGCAGTTCCTTGCCCTCCCGTCGTTCCTTTTCTTCCTGAATCTTGCGGATTTGTGAACGGGCATCGGCCTGTGACGCTCCATCTTGAGTCTTTTCCTCTGGCATCGTCGTCTCCCTCCTGAAAAGTGCATTCGAAATGCGGATATGCATGTATTCTATCAGAGAACGCGACAGGCACGCCGAATGCAGGGAGCCATTCCAGGCTACCAAAACGCTCAGTCAAAACAGGTTGCATTCGTCAGGGTTGGAACATGGATCCCGGCAATGGAAGGGTTTGCGCAGGCTTGCAGAACCGATTAACATACGTAGCAATGATTCCTCGAGAAGAAGGAGAAGCCATGACGACTATCGACCTGCGCGCCTTTCTTCACCCCGCGTCCATCGCCGTCATCGGCGCATCCAACAATCCCCGCAAAATCGGTCATGCGGTCGTCCGCAGCCTGATCAAAAGCGAATACGCTGGGCGCATTTACCCCATCAACCCGACCAGCGAGGATATTCAGGGCATAAAAGCCTACCCGACGGTCAACGATGTTCCCGGCGACATCGATGCTGCCGTATTGACAGTACCCGCCCGACTCGCCCTCGATGTGACAAGGGATTGTGGCGAGAAAGGCGTGAAGGCGCTCATCGTCGTCACGTCCGGCTTCAGTGAGGTGGGCGAGCATGACCTGGAGGAAAAGCTGATCCGCATCGCAAAGGGATTCGGCATGCGCGTGCTCGGACCCAACGTCGTGGGAATACTGTCCAATGCCGAAAAAATGAACGCTTCCTTCGCGGCTTTCCTCCCCTTCCCCGGCAAGGCATCCATCATCTCCCAGAGCGGCGCGCTGCTCGTCGCCATCATCGCCTCCACCTACACGCGCGGGATCGGGTTCAATGAAATGGTGTCCATCGGCAACATGGGCGACTTGCAGTTCGCTGACTTCATCGAATTCATGGACGCCGACGATGCAACCAGCTGTATCGCCATGTACATCGAATCGCTTAATGATGGACGGCGTTTCATCGAGACCTGCCGCAATGCGTCCAAGCCCATCATCGTCCTCAAGGCCGGGACCTCCGCACGCGGCGCTGCAGCCGCAGCCAGCCACACCGGCTCTCTTGCCGGCATCGCGAGGGTGTACGAGGCGGCTTTTCAACAAGCCGGTGTCATCCATGCCATGGATGTAAACAACCTTCTGGATCGCACGCTGGCGCTCTCGCTCCAGCCTCCTATGAAGGGTGACAACCTGGCCATTCTCTCCAATGGGGGCGGCGTGGGCGTTCTCTCCGCCGACGCGGCAGAACGCTTCGGCATCCCGACCACGGCGATGCCGCAGGACCTGCAGGACACGCTTATGAACTGGATCCCCAGTTACGGTTCGGCACGCAACCCGGTCGATCTGACCGGCATGGGCGATGCGGAACGCTTCCATCACATCACACGTGAAACGATACACCATCCCTGGGTTGATGGAATCGTGATTCAAATTTGTGAATCCCAGCTGCTTGATCTGGTGGAGATTGTTAAGGGCGTCCACCGCGCAATCGACGAAAGCGAGATCAAGGATAAACCCGTTACAGTCTCGCTGATTGGCGGTGATCGCGCTGTCGAGGCCAGCCGCTGGACAATCGACCACGGCATCCCTGCATACAACTCTCCGGATCTGGCCATCAACGCCATGGCTGCCCTGCGCGAGCTCGCCCGCAACCGCGCCATGCTGGCTGACACAGCCCTTCCGGAGGTCGGTCGGGATGCGGACGCAGCCCGGGACGTCATCATGCGAGCGCGGCAGGATGGGCGTCTGGGCTTGACGGAAATCGAATCACGCCAGATCTTCGACGCGTATGGGCTTCCAGTTGCCAGAACCCTTCTTGCTGGCTCTGCCGATGAAGCCGTCAGCAACGCCGAGGAGTTGGGGTATCCCGTGGTGATGAAAATCGTCTCGCCGGACATCCTGCATAAATCCGATGCCGGTGGGGTGCTGGTGAACCTGGCAGATGAAGCTGCAGTGCGGAACGCCTACAACACCATCCTTGAAAACGCCCGAGCGCATTCTGCAGACGCCGTCATCCATGGTGTTGCTGTCCAGGAAATGGCGCCGCCCGGCACAGAGGTCATCATCGGCTCGATCCATGACCCCGCGTTCGGACCAACGGTGATGTTCGGACTGGGCGGCATTTTCGTCGAAGCACTGGAGGATGTGACCTTCCGCGTGGCGCCGGTTGGCCCTCCGCAGGCCAGGGCCATGATCGAAGCCATCCGGGGGGTGGCCGTTCTGCATGGCACCCGCGGCGAAGCCCCCCGCGATCTCGCGAAGCTGGCGGAAACCATCAGCCGCTATGCACACATGGTCGCCGAACTCGGAGAAGAGATTGCGGAGAGCGACGCCAATCCCTGTCTTGTCTACGCGGAGGGCGAAGGTGTACGCATCGTCGATGCCCGCATCATCCTACACGCGGATCACGGACGCGCCTGACCGGGCCTGAGGTGTTTTGAACACAACGCTTTCATAGGTGGAGGACGAAAAAAACGAAAAGCTCATATGACCGCGGATTCGTACTGAAAGGCGGAAAGATGTGGAAAATGCGACCTTTTTCCCCCTCTTTACCTGCCATACTGCTATTCACAATCTCGATTCCTGTCGGTTATTATTGACATATTGCATAGGAGAGGGGTAAGGTTGGTCCTGTTGAGGGACCAACTGCCAGCGATGTTCCTCCCACGCCTTCTGCAAAGCATCCCGGAGCATCGCTTTCCATTCGCCTTGAAATCATCTTGCCAACGATGCGCAGGTAGGATGGAATCCGTACCACGACCATACCGTCATCATCAGGAGAACCTACATGAACAACTCAGCTATCAGCAGTCTTCTGCAGCCGAAGTCGGTCGCCATCATCGGCGCATCGACAACACCTGGCAAAATCGGCAACACGGTTGTCGCCAATCTGCAGAAAAGCGGCTACAAAGGGGATGTCTACCCCATTAACCCGAAAGCCGATGAGGTGCTCGGAATTAAAGCCTACCCCGATATCCGCTCGGTACCGGGTGATGTAGATCTTGCCGCCATCTGCATCCCGGCCAAATTCGTCGCCGAAGCGCTGCGCGAATGCGGGGAGAAGGGCGTGAAAGCCCTCAGCATCATCACCTCCGGCTTCAGTGAGGTGGGCCGCAAGGACATGGAAGATGAGATTGTGGCTATCGCCCACGAGTACGGGATGGCGCTGCTGGGTCCCAACATTGTCGGCACACTGTCCAACTCCGACGACCTCAACGCCTCCTTTGCACCCTTCCTGCCCTTCCCCGGCAAAGCAGCCCTCATCACCCAGAGCGGCGCCCTGCTGATTGCGATGGACGCCATCACCTACACACGCAAGGTCGGGTTCGACAAGATGATTTCCATCGGCAACATGGCCGATGTGAACTTCGCTGACCTGATCACCTGGCTTGATCAGGACGAGAACACAGCCTGCATTTGTCTCCACATTGAGGGGTTCAAGGACGGGCGCGCGTTCATCGATGCCTGCCAGAAAACCAACAAACCCGTGATCGCCCTCAAAGCGGGTGTATCCGCGCATGGCGCAGCCGCTGCTGCCTCCCACACCGGCTCCCTCGCCGGCGCCACCAAGGTCTACGGCGCTGCCTTCCAGCAAGCAGGCGCGGTGCAGGCTGTTAACCTCAACAACCTTTTCGACCGCACGCTGGCGCTCTCGCTGGCACCCCCGCTGGAGAAGGAAAACATCCTCATCATCACCAATGGCGGCGGTGTGGGCGTACTTGCCACCGACGCAGCCGAACGCTATGGCATCCCGCTGCAGTTCGCGCCGGAGGATGTACAGGAAGAGCTGAAAAAGCACATGCCCAGCTACGGCAGCGCCAAGAACCCGGTTGACCTGACTGGTGTGGCGGGTAACGACTGGTACTACAAATCCGTCAAATTCGCCTTTGCTCATCCCTGGACGGACGGGCTGGTGGTGCTTTACTGTGAAACCGCCATCACCAACCCGGTGGAAATCGCCCAGGCGGTCAAGAAGGCCGTGGATGACTCCGGCGTCACAGACCGCCCCGTGGTTGTCTCCATGGTCGGCGGTGAACGCTGTGACGAAGCCATGCAGTGGCTGGTGGAAAACGGCATTCCCGCCTACCCCTCGCCTGATCAGGCCATGAACGGCATGGCCGCCCTGCGGGAGTATTTCCTCATCCGCCAGAGCATCAACGACGGTAGCACCACACCAACCCCGAAGGGCTCAAAGCGAGGACGAGACATCATTGCCAGCGCACGTGCCGAAGGGCGCGATGCCCTCACTGAGATTGAGGCAAAGAAAGTTTTCGCGGCATATGGATTACCCGTCACAGCCATCGATATGGCCACAAGTGAAGAAGAGGCTGTGGAGTTTGCCAAGAAGACCGGTTATCCAATCGTGATGAAGATTGTCTCGCCCGACATCCTGCACAAGTCGGATGCGGGAGGCGTGAAGGTCGGCATAGAAGATGAAGCCGGCTTGCGCGAAGCGTACAAGACCATCATCGCCAATGCCAAAGCCTACAAGGCGGATGCCGTGATCGACGGCATCGCCATCCAGGAAATGGCGCCCTATGGCACGGAAGTTATCATCGGCTCCATCAACGATCCCACCTTCGGCCCGACGGTCATGTTCGGCCTGGGCGGCATTTTCGTGGAAGTTCTCAAGGACGTCACCTTCCGCGTCGCCCCGGTCACGAAGAAAGAAGCCGCGCAGATGGTGGATGAAATCCGCAGCGCCGCTATCCTCGCCGGCGTGCGTGGTGAGGCCCCGCGCGATCGTGCAGCGCTGGCCGATCTGATTGCCAGCTACGCCACCATGATCTATGACCTCAAGGACGAGGTCGCCGAAACCGACGCCAACCCCGTGCTGGTCTATGAAGAGGGCCAGGGCTTGAAGGTTGTCGACGCGCGCATCATTCTGAAGTAGCCATCGGGGAAAACCTGGAATCGAGGAACATGAAAAGCGCCCCCCGGGGCGCTTTTTTCCATTCGGCAATGAACCATTCTTCTTAAGTTTCGATGGTGTCGTCAGCCCCTTGCTCGATGTGCATCATGACCTCCTCAGGATTGCGCGTCGTGAAGGACACATCCACCACCGGGCCAACCTTCTCTCGAAGCGAAATGACCACGCGTGGAAATTCAAGCACATTGAACGACACACGGTAGCGACTCCGGATCATCATGAAATGCACCCCCGCGCCGCCGTTGCGCATCAGCCAGGGCAGCGAATCCAACTCAACTCCAGCAACGTTCTCCAGCGGCACGGTCCAGGAAAAGACCCCGAACTGGAGCCTGAGCGACTCCGATGTGATGCGTAGGTTAAGGATGCGATAGTTCAACGTTGAAAAAACAAAGAAAAGGACAAGGACGATAAGGATGCCGCGTTGAAACCCCGGGCCGCCCTGCTGAAGCTGCAAGGTCAGCAACAGGATGAACACCGCGGATAGCCCCGCGAACAGCGCGGTGGTACGCGGGGAAGCAACCTTCTCCTCGTAGTGCACGTCTTCGCTCATCACGATCCCCTTCCGCTGTTTTTTCATGACGGGCGATGCCAACCGCCTTCCGCCCTGCCCATCCGGATCGAATCCATCCTACAACCGGGTGACGAGCGTGTAAAGCAGGCGCGAGAAAGCTCAGCGGATGTGCAGGGGCGGACCCCGTGTACGCCCGTCTGCCGGCAGGCACAGAGCATGCCCCTATGACGCCATTCCTGGTTCACGACGTGGTGCGACACCTTTTTCGGTGTGGGTGACCAGGTAGCGCGGAGAGCACCGTTTCGCTTCGCTCACGGTACCTGGCCTGAATCTCGAGACGCGCTGGCAACATGCATGCCTGCTTCTTTTCCGTCATCCCCTTATGCGAGTGACGGGATTCCGCCAGTCACCGCAGGGGGGAATACCGGTTCGCTCAGCTCCCGGCACACGGCCTCTGACCCTCTTTCTCATGCCCTGGTAAGAGAAAACGAAACCGACACCCTCTCGAGTGTCGGCTT
>Ga0272443_10004645_pt1 | contig 14760 bp, 13 predicted proteins | sample SSMAcet12_FD_193581 | JGI IMG/M metagenome (GOLD analysis project Ga0272443, IMG submission 193581) | Marine sediment archaeal communities from Little Sippewissett salt marsh, Falmouth, MA, United States - SSM-Acet-12 | ecosystem: Environmental > Aquatic > Marine > Wetlands > Sediment ...
GGTCACCACGGCGATGGCCGCCCGCAGGTCGGCGAAGCCGGGATCGGACTCATCGACCTCGGCCGCCAGGTGGGGCCCGGCGCCGTGGCGCATGTTGCCGACGAGCCCCGGCAGCGACGCGCCCAGCTGGATCGAGGGGTCGACCCCGGCGGCCAGCAGCAGCGTCGCGACCATGCCGGTGGTGCTGCTCTTGCCGTGCGTGCCGGTGACGCCGATCGTCGAACGCCGCGCGAACAGGTCGCCCAGCAACCCGATGCGCGGGCGCACGGTCACGCCGCGCTGCACGGCGCGCAGCACCTCCGGGTGGTCGCGCGGCACGGCCATCGTCGTCACCAACAGGTCGACGTCGCCCTCCACGTGGGCGGGGTCGTGGCCGACGGCGACGGGGATGCCGTCGGCGCGCAGGGCCGCCTGGGCGGGCCCATCGGCCGCGTCGCAGCCGCTGACGGCGAAGCCCTCGGCGCGGTACCAGCGGGCGAGGCCCTGCATGCTGACGCCGCCGATGCCCATGAAGTGCACGCGTTGGGTGGCGGGGGCGGGGTCGTCGGTCTCGTTCATCGGGGGCTGCTCCTGGGGTCGGATTCTGCGGGCGCGGGCTGGGGCGACCGCCGCGCGAGCGGCGACCGTCGCGCGAGCGGCGACACGGCCTCGAGCAGGCGCTCGGCGCCGCGCTCGGGGCTGCGGGCACGCGCCGCCTCGGCGGCGCCCGCCCGGCGGTCGGGATCGAGCAGGGCGCGCCAGGCGCGCTCCAGGGCTTCGGGATCGCCCTGCGGCGCCCAAAGACCGGCGCCGTCGGCGGCGAGGGCCTCCGCGTTGTGCCGCTGGTGGTCCTCGGACGCGGTCGGCAGCGGGATCACCACGAGGGGCACGCCGTGGAACGCCGCGTCGGCCAGGGTACCGAAGCCGCCGCGGGTGATGGCCAGGTCGGCGGCGGAGAAGGCGGTCGCGGCGTCGACGAAGCCGGCCAGCAGCGTCCGTGGACGCGTGCCCCAGCGCTCGCGGGCGCGATCGAGCCAGCGCTCGCCGGTCTGCTGCAGGAGCCACAGGTCGGGATGATCCGCCTGCACGCGCGCGGCGACGGCGGGCACGGTGTCGTTGAGGTAGGCCGATCCCTGGGATCCGCCCAGCACCAGCGTCAGCGTCGCGTCGCGCGGGACGCCGAGCGCCGTCCGGGCCTCGTCGCGCGGCACGCGCCGGCCCCGCACGGGGAGCGGGACGACGACCGTGCGGGCCCGCGGCAGGCGCGCGCCGGTGACGGCCTGCGTGAGCACCACGAGGCGGGCGCGGCGGGCGAACGCCCGCGTCACCAGGCCGGGCACCGCGTTCGTCTCGTGCAGCGCGAAGGGCGTGCCGGTGAGCGCGGCCGCCGCGACGCCCGGGAGGCTGGCGAAGCCCCCGAAGCCGACGAGCAGGTCGGGCCGGGAGCGTCGCAGCAGGGCCGTCGCCTGCCCGATGCCCCGCAGGGCGCGCGCGAGCGCGGTGGGGGAGGGTCGCTCGCGGTCGAGCTTGCCGACCGCGACGCCGCGGAACGCCACGCCCGCCTCGCGCGCCCACCGCGCCTCGGGGCCGTCGGCGCCGCCGAGCAGGGTGACGGACCAGCCCGCGGAGCTCGCCTCGGCCGCCAGTGCCAGGGCGGGGAAGACGTGCCCGCCGGTGCCGCCGGTGGCGAGCCACAGGCTGGGGGCCGCGGGCGGCGTCACAGGGGTGCCCCCTGGGCCCGCGCCTCGCGGAACGCGGCGTGCACGAAGCCCAGCGCGACGGCCACCGACAGCGTCGAGTTGAGGCCGAAGCTGACGAGCGGCAGTGGCACGCCGGTGACGGGCAGCAGACCCGCGGCGACCAGCAGGTTCAGGGAGGCCTGGCCGCCGACGTAGAGTCCCGCCCCGGCCGCGAGCAGCGCGCCCGGCCCGCGCGCGGCGGCGGCGATGCGGAAGACGCGGCCGACGAGCAGCACGAACGCGATGACGAGCACCGAGATGCCGATGAGGCCGAGGCTCTGCCCGACGGCCACGGCCACCATGTCGGTGTCGGCCTCCGGCACCCGCACCGGTCGGCCGGGGCCGATCCCGAGGACGCCGGCGGCCTGCAGGGCGGCGCGGGCACGGTCGGCCTGGTAGCCGGCGCCGAGCACGTCCGCCTCGCCGCGCAGCATGTCGCGGAACCCGAGCAGGCGGTCGCCCAGGTAGCCGAACTGGGCGAGGTACGGGGCGCCCACGACGACCGCGATGACCGCGGCCGCGGTGCCGATGGCCAGCAGGCGCTGCAGGCTGGTCCCGGCGGCGACCATGATCGCGAAGGCGAGCGCGAAGATGAACAGGGCCGTGGAGACGTTGGGCTGGGCGACGATGAGGCCCGCCGCGACCCCCACCACGAGCATGGGGCGCCAGATGTGCCAGTCGCCGAGGTGGTTGTGGAAGAACGCGGCGAGGTAGGCGATGACCGCGACCTTCATCAGCTCGGAGGGCTGCAGCGTCACCGGGCCCACCGCCAGCCAGCGGCGCGCCTGCAGGCCCTCGGGCGACACGCCGGCGGCGAGCACCCAGACGAGCAGCCCCAGCGTCGCCACGTAGGCCAGCGGCGCCAGCCTGACGACCACCCGGCTCGGGATCCGGCCCACGAGCAGCACGATGACCACCCCGCCCACGGCGCGCAGCGCCTGCTCGAGGGCCGCCTCGGGGGCGGCGGCGGCCACGCCCAGCACCCCGAGGGCGGAGAGCAGGACCTGCAGCGTCAGGAGGAGGGGATCCACGTCACCCCCTCCTCGGCCACCGCGTCCCGGGCGAGTCCCGCGACGGCCGCGCGGAAGGCGGCCGCGCGCTCGACGTAGTCGCGGAACTGGTCGAAGGAGGCCGCGAGCGGCGCGAGCAGGACCGCACCGTGGCCGCCGTGGCGGTCGCGCAGCTCCCGCCAGCCGCGACGGACCGCGGCGCGCAGGGCCGCCGCGCCCTCGGTCTCGGCGATCACCTCGGCGGGCGCGTAGCGCGCGGCGGCCGCCGCGTACGCCGGCCCGCTGGCGCCGACGCCGAGCGTCAGCGCGACCCGCTCGCGCAGCAGCGGGCCGAGGGCGTCCACGTCCGCCCCCTTGTCGACACCGCCCGCGATCCACACGAGCGGCGCGGGGGTCGACCGCAGCGCCGCCTCGACCGCGAGGGGCCGGGTGGCGATCGAGTCCTCGATGAAGCGCACGCCGCCCAGGCGGCCGACCTCGGCGTAGCGGCCGGGCAGGCCGGCGAAGTCGGCGAGCGCGCGCGCGATCGTCGTCCGCGGCACGCCCATCGCGTCCAGCGCCAGGGCGGTGGCCAGGGCGTTGGCGATCTGGTGCTCGCCGACGACGCGCAGCTCGTCGACGCCGACCAGCGGCGCCCCGTCGAGCCACAGCCCGCCGCTGCCCCGGTCGAGGCAGGCGTCGGCCCGGGCCGCGAGCGAGAAGCGCCGCGTGCGCGCGGGGCTGGCGTCGAGCCAGGCGGTCACGAGCGGATCGTCGGCGTTGCCGACGAACGTCTGCTGCGGGCCGAGCTCGCGCAGCAGCGCACGCTTGGCCGCGTGGTAGGCCGCCACGGTGCCGTGGCGATCGAGGTGGTCGACGCCCAGGTTGAGGACGACGGCGACGTCGGGCCGCAGGCCGGGCGCGCGCTCGAGCTGGAAGCTGGACAGCTCGACGACCAGCGTCGCCTCGGGACGCGCGACGGCGGCGAGGGCGGGCACGATGTTGCCGCCCGCGACGGCGTCGATGCCGGCGGCCAGCAGCCCGTCCGTGATCCAGCGGGTGACGGTGCCCTTGCCGGCGGTGCCGGTGATGCCGACGCAGCGCGCGGGGTTGCGGCGCAGGACCCAGACGACCTCGCCGATCGTCTCGACGCCCGCGGCGCGCAGCCGCGCGAGGTCGGGGTGGTCGATCGGCACGCCGGGCGCCGCGACGCAGGTGCGCGGCGCCGGATCGCGCGCCAGCGCCTGGGCGACGTCCGTGACGCGTTCGGCACCGGTGGCGAGCGCGGCGGCGACGTCGGGCCCGTCGTCGCGTCGCTCGAAGAAGAGGACGGGGAGGCCCTCGCGCCGGGCCCGCGCCACGACCGCGCCGCCGCTGCGGCCGAGGCCGTAGACCAGCAGGGGCGCGGTCGCCTTCACGCCGCCGGGCCCGCCCCGAGGGCGATCGCGAGGGCGACGAGGACGCCGGTCACCAGCCAGAAGCGGAGCACGATGCGTGGCTCGGGCCAGCCGGAGAGTTCGAGGTGGTGGTGGAAGGGCGCCATGCGCAGCAGCCGCTTGCCGCCGGTGGCGCGGAAGTAGGCCACCTGGACGATGACCGACACGACCTCGAGGACGGGCAGCAGCGCGACGAGCGGCAGCCACCAGACGGCGCCGCCGAGGATGGCCAGGCCGGCGACGGCCGCGCCGAGGCCCTCGGCGCCGACGCCGCCCATGAAGACGCGGGCGGGGTGGGCGTTGTACCAGAGGAACCCGAGCAGCGCGCCGAGCAGCGCGGCCGCCATGGGGTTGCCGAGGAAGAGCAGCAGGACGATCGCCGTGGTGCCGGCCGCCAGGCCGTCGAGCCCGTCGGTGAAGTTGAAGGCGTTGACGCTGCCGACGATGACGAAGGCGAGGAAGGGGACGTCGAGCCAGGCGACGCCGAGCGGCCCGTGGCCGCCCTGGATGGCGTAGGCGGCGAACGCGAGGGCGTAGGTCGTCTGGCCGAGCAACCTCCAGCGGGCGAAGAGCCCGGTGGCCGCGCTGACCGACGTGGCGTCCTCGCCCAGCCGGGTCGCGCGCTTGCGCGCCAGGGCGACGGCGTCGTCGCCGAGGCCGAGCAGGGCGGCGGCGAGCAGCAGCAGGGCGAGCGCCAGGAGGTCGCCGTCCCGCGGGCCGCTCGCCCAGGCCGCGGCGAGCGCGACGAACACGAACGCGGCGCCCCCCATCGTCGGCGTGCCGTGCTTGGGGCGATGGCTCTCGGGCCCATCGCTGCGGACCACCTTGCCCCAGCCGAGCCGGTGGGCGAGCTGGATGAAGGCGCCGGTCGCGAGCAGCCCGAGGACGGCGGCGGCGGCGACCAGGGCGGCGTTCGTCGCGCTCATGGCCGCGCCTCCCGTTCCTCGGCCGCCCCTGGCGGCCGCCCCGGCCGGGGCTCCGCCGAGGTCTCCACGGGGGGCTCCGCGGCGGGCCCGCGGGAGGTGCGCAGGGCCGCGACGACGGCCTCGAGGCCGATCCCGCGCGAGCCCTTCACGAGCAGCGTTCCGCGCCGCGGCAGGTCGTCGGCGGCCGCGGCGGCCCCCCGGGCGTCCGCGAAATGCCGCGCCACGTCGCAGGTGTCCGCGATCGCTGCGGCGTCCGCGCCGACCGTCCAGACGAGGTCGACGCCGTGCTCGGCGATGGCGCGGCCGGCCTCGCGGTGGAAGTCGCGGGAGGCGTCGCCGAGCTCGAGCATCGAGCCCATCACCAGCGCGTGCGGCCGCGGCGCGCGCGCGAGGACCTCGAGCGCGGCGGCGACCGCCGCCGGGTTGGCGTTGTAGGTGTCGTCCAGGATCCGCAGGTCGCCGAGCGCGATGGGGGTGAGGCGGCCGGCCTCGATGTGGGCGCGCCGCATGCGGTCGGCGGCCGTGCGCGCCGGGACCCCGAGGTCGGTGGCGACCACGAGGGCCGCCAGGGCGTTCTCCGCGAACGCGCGGCCGGCGCCGGGCAGCGCCAGCTCGACGGCCTCGCCGCCGAGCGTGGCGTGCAGCCACTCGCCGTCGTCGCGGACGAGGTGGCGGCCGACGGCGGTCGCCCCGGCGTCGCCGTCGCCCGCGGCGCCGTCGGCGCCCGAGGCGTCGCCTGCCTGGGGGTCGACGCGGTAGCGCCGTACGCCCGCCCGCAGGTCGTCCGGCAGACGCGCCCAGGCGGCCTCGGAGGCGTAGCGGGCGGTCGTGGCCGCGCGCAGCAGGGCGCCCTTCTCGCGGGCGACGCCCGCGAGGTCGCCGAGCCCCTGCAGGTGGGCGGGGGCGACCAGCGTGACGATGCCGTGGGTCGGCCGCACCAGCTCGGTGAGCAGGGCCATGTCGCCGCGGCGGTCCACGCCGAGCTCGAGGACGAGCGGGCGCGCGCCGTCGCCGGCCAGCCACCGGTCGACGAGCACCGTGGCGAGCGCGTGGGGCGTGTTGAGGTTGCCGGGCGAGGCGGGGGCGTCGAGGGCGGCGGCGAGCAACCCCTTGGTGGTCGTCTTGCCGGCGCTGCCGGTGATCCCGATCACGGGCCCCGAGCGGTCGGCGCGGGCCGCCCGGCCGAGGGCGAGCAGCGCGGCGCCGGCGTCGTCCACCAGGACGGCGCCGGGGTGCGGTCGGTCGCTCACGACGTAGGCGGCGCCGCGCGCGAGCGCGTCGTCGGCGAAGCGGACCCCGTGGGTCGCGGCCCCCTGGAGCGCGAAGAAGGCGTCGCCCGGGCGCACGCGGTCGCTGTGGAAGCGCACGCCGGTCGCCGGCGGGAGCGCCGCGGCGGGGGCGGCGAGCAGGTGGGGGCCGAGAGCGCGTTGCAGGGTCGCGAGGTCGAGGATCATGGCCGCCTTCCGGTGCGAGGTGGGGGTGCCGACATGCACACCCACATCGGCCTACTGTTACACATCTTACACATCACATGGTCCGGTGGCGACGTCCGTCGCCGCCGACCCGCTGGCATCGGGCAGCGGCCCGCCGGGGATCAGCGCACCGCGCCCCGGGCCCAGGCGGGCGCGTCGGGTGCGACCGCCCAGTGGGCGACGACCTCGGAGGCGATCGCGCGGAACAGGGGGGCGGCCACGAGGGTCGACGAGGTCACCGTCGTCGGCTCGTGCACCGTCACGACCATGACGATCTCGGGCCGCTCGGCCGGGAACATGCCAGCGAACGACACGGCGTAGCGGCCCGCGACGTAGCCGCCGACCTCGGCGTCGTAGACGTCGGCCGTGCCGGTCTTGCCGGCGGTGGGGACGCCGGGCACCGCGCTGCTGCGTAGGCTGCTCGATTCGATCGTGTGCTGCAGCATGCTGCGCACGGCCATCGCGGTCTCCGGGGAGAGCACCCGGTGGGGGTCCGGCGTCCACTCGTCCTCGACCAGCCGCGGCGCGACGTAGAGGCCGTCCTGCGCGAGCACCGCGTAGGCGGCCGCGAGCTGCAGGTTGGTCGTGGCGATGCCTTGACCGATCGCGATCGTGGCGTGGTCCTGCGGTACCCAGCCGGCGGGGTCGGTCAGCGTGCCGCGGGCGGTGAACGCGGAACGCATCGCCAGCTCCTGGCCGAAGCCGAAGGCCGCCAGCCAGGCGTGCATCTCGGGGCTCTCGAAGCGGCTCGCGAGGTGGATCGTGCCGCTGTTGCTCGAGTAGCGCAGGACGTCGGCGACGGAGAGGACGTCGTCGTGTTGGGCCACGTCGCGGAAGGTCTTGTGCCCGACCCGCAGGGTCATCGGCGCCTCGACCGTCTCGTTCGGCGCCAGGCGTCCGCTCTCGAGCAGGCTGGCGACGAGGAAGGGCTTCATCACGCTGCCCGGCTCGTACTGCTGGACGAGCGCCCGGTTGCGCATCGACGACACGTCGGCCGCGCGCCAGTCGTTGGGGTCGTAGGTGGGCCAACTCGCCGCCGCCAGGACGCGGCCGCTGCCGACCTCGAGGACGACGGCCGTGGCCGCCCGGGCCTCGAAGACCGTGACCGCCTCGGCGAGGCGGGACTCGGCCGCCGCCTGCAGCGTGGCGTTCAGCGTGAGGGTGACGTGCTCGCCCGCCTGCAGCCGGGCGTCGAGCGTGTGCTCGAGCCCCTCCAGGCCGTAGCGCCCGTCGGGTTGGATGGCGCCGCTGAAGCCGACGAGCGATCCGGCCAGCTCGCCCTGGGGGTAGCGTCGCGCGTCGACCGGGCCGTCGGCCAGCACCTGGCCGTCGGCGGTGAGGATGCGGCCGCGCGGGGCGGCGTCCACGAGATCGGCGGGCCAGGCGGGCGCGCCGCGCTGCTGCGAGGCGAAGCCCCACAGCGCGAACACGAGGGGCATGACGGCGACGATCGCGATCAGCGCGCCGCGGTGCAGGCGGAGCTCGGGCGGCGCGGTGCGCTTCACCGCCATACCGTCTGCACCTCCAGCCACGGGCTCGGCGGGGCGGGCACGGCGGGCGGCACGAGGCCGGCGGCCGCCGCCTCGACGTTGGGCGCGTCGGGCGCCGGCACCATGCCGGCCCTGCGCGCCCAGTTCGTCACGGCCAGGGGGCCGTTGACGCTGGCGGCGTCCGCGCGGGCCGCGGCGAGGGCGACGATCGCCTCTTCCTTGTCGGCCAGCAGGCGCGCCTGTTCGCGGTAGCGCAGCTGTGAGGTGGCGCCGAGGCCGGCGAGCAGCAGCAGCGCGGCCACGTAGAGGGTCGCGGCGGTGCGCGCGAGCGGGCTCACGCGGTCGCCTCGACCTTCACGGCCGAGCGCAGCTTCGCGCTGCGCGCCCGGGGGTTGGCGTGGATCTCGGCCTCGGTGGCCTCGAGCGGACGCTTCTGCAGCGGCCGCAGGTCGGCGCGGTCGCGGAGCGCACGCTTGACGATGCGGTCCTCGAGCGAGTGGTACGCGAGAACGACGAGGCGACCGCCGGGGGCCAGGACCTCGGCGGTGGCGGCCAACGCCGCCTCGAGCGCGCCGAGCTCGTCGTTGACCACCAGGCGCAGGGCCTGGAAGGTGCGCCGGGCGGGGTGGTCGCGCCGCGGGCCGGCGGGGTAGGCGGCCTGCACGACGTCCTTGAGACGCGCGGTGGTCGAGATGGGCGCCTCGTCGCGGGCGGCGACGATGGCGCGGGCGATCCGGCGGCTGTGCCGCTCCTCGCCGTAGCGGTGCAGCCAGGCGGCGAGCTCCTCGACGCTGGCCTCGCGCACGAGGTCGGCGGCGCTGGGGCCGCTCCCCTTCATGCGCATGTCGAGGGGCCCGTCGTGGCGAAACGCGAAGCCGCGCTCGCCCTCGTCGAGCTGCATCGAACTGACGCCGAGGTCGAGGAGGACGCCGCGCACGTCGTCGAGCCCGGCCTCGCGCACGAGTCGGGCGAGGTCGCGGAAGTTGCCGCTCGCGAAGCGGAAGCGCTCCGCGGGATCGTCGACGCCGGCGCGGCGCAGGTCGCGGCGCAGCGTCTCGACGTGCTCGGCGGCGCGCGGGTCCTGGTCGATGGCCAGCACCCGGGCCCCACGCGCGAGCAGCGCGCGCGTGTGCCCGCCGGCCCCGAACGTCGCGTCCACCACCCACGAGTCGGGCACGATCGCCAGCGCCTCGAGACACCGCTCCAACATCACCGGCACGTGGGGCTGAGGCGGGGCGGAGGCCTGGCTCGGGACCGTTGACACCGAAGGCGTCTCAGGTCCCGAGCCAGGCCCCCGCCCCGCCGCCACCACGTCCCGCGTCATCCGACCAGCTCCCGGAGGAGGTCGGGGGCCGGCGGACTCGATTGGACCTCTTGGAGGTTGGCGAGCCAGCGCTGCTCGTCCCAGATCTCGAGGCGGTTGGGGGCACCGGCCACGACCACGTTGCCGGCCGTGGCCGCGAACTGGCGCAGCGTGGGGGGAAGCGTGACGCGACCGGCCGCGTCGATCTTGGCCTTGCTGGCGCCGGAGTAGAAGAAGCGCACGAAGTTGCGCGCGTCGGGGTCGGTCAGGGGCAGCTCGGTCAGCCGCTCCTCGATGCGGTGCCAGGCCGACATGGGGAACACGTAGAGGCAGCCCTCCATGCCCCGGGTGACGACCATGCCGTCCTCGACGAAGTCGCGGAAGGCCGGTGGGATGACCACGCGGCCTTTGTCGTCCACGGTGTACGGGAATTCACCGAAGGGCACGACCCCACCTCCCCCCACCGGCGTGGCGTGGCGCGTCACCCGTGGGTGGCGTCGTTTTCGCGTCGGTGGCGTGGAAGCGCGTGTTCATGGGGTTGCCGCGGCCCTCTCCCGAGATGGCCAAGAATACCACGATTCCCCACGATTTCCCACCCCTCCGGCCGGTTCCGCGCGTTTCCCGCTCGCGGGTCCCACCGCGGTGCGGCGCGCGGGGTCAGACGTGGAAGTAGAGCTCGTACTCCTGGGCCGTGGGCGCGCGGTAGACGGCCTCCGCCTCCTGCCGCTTGAGCCGGATCCACAGGTCGATCAGCGGCCTCGGGAATGCGGGAAGCAGGTATTCGTGGTAGTCGGCGAGGCCGTCGAGGGCGGCGAGGAGCGAGAGGGGGAAGACCTGGCCGTTGGTCGGGTCGGCGAAGCCGAGCGCCACCGGGTCGGCCCCGCGACGGATGCCGTCGGCGCCGGCCAGCAGCATGGCGCTCAGGGCGTAGTGCACGTTGGCCGAAGCGTCGCCGGTGCGGTACTCGAGGCGGCGTTCCTCCGGCCGCAGGTAGCCCGGGACGCGGACCGACGCCTCGCGCGAGGCCTCGGCGAAGGTCGCCCCCACCGGCGCCTCGAAGCCGGGCACCAGGCGGCGGTAGGAGTTGGTCGACGGGTTGGTGAACGCCAGCAGCGAGCCGGTCAGGCTGTGCTCGAGCAGGCCGGCCGTGTACGCCAGGGCCATGTCGGTGAGCCCGAACCTGCCGTCGCCCGCGAACAGGGTCCTGCCGGACCGTTCCAGGTACTGGTGGACGTGCATGCCGTTGCCCGCCACACCGGCCAACGGCTTGGGCATGAACGTGACGTGCAGGCCGTGCTCCGCCACGACGCTTCGGACGATCCACTTCGCCAGCGCGACCGCGTCCGCCGCCCGGGTGAGCGGGAGCAGGTCCAACTCGATCTCGAGCTGCGAGGCGGCGACCTCGTGGTGGTGGTACTTCACCGGGATTCCGATCGCGGTCATCGCCTCCACGACCTCGTGGCGCACGGTTTCGTAGCGGTCGTGCGGCGCGATCCGGTGGTAGCCCTGCTGCGGGGCGACGCGTGGCAGCTCGTCGAACTCCGGCCCCAGGCCCTCGGCGCTCTGCACCTGGTAGAACGCCCGCGCGAGGTCCGCGCCGTAGCGGACGCGGTCGAAGACGTGGAACTCCAGCTCCACCAGCATGCGCGCGTCGTCGGCGATGCCCGCGGTCCGCAGGTGCTCGACGGCGGCCCGGGCGACGTGCCGAGGGTACTGCGAGAAGGCGCCGCCCCCGGTGAGCTCCACGTCGCACAGGACGTGAAGGACGGTCCGGCCTTCGTGCTCGCGCACGAAGGCGGTGGCCAGGTCGGGGATCGCCACCATGTCCGAGTCGTGGGTCTTCGCGTAGCCGAGGTTGCTGGCATCGAAGCCGATCCCCTCGGCCATGAGCCTGTCGGAGACGTAGCCCTTCGGGACCGACACGTGGCGGAGGCCCCCGTGGACGTCGAGCATCAGCAGGTCGAGGAAGTCGATGGTCGCGTCGTCACCGTCGAACTTGCGCAACTCCATGCGAACGACCCTTCCCCTCGGCGCCCCGACGAGGCGGTGGCCGGCGGCGCGTCGACGCGCCGCGGCACGGCCCGCGGGCTTCCGAGACGGACGTTGCATGGAAGGATATCCCGGATGCCGGGGCGCCGCCGGGGCCAAATGACCGCCGCGGCGTACATCGGAGGCACCGTTTCGTGCCAAGGCGGCCGTTGAGGGGTTCCGCTTCGGCCCTGGCGGCCCGGCCGAGGCCGGCGCGCGGCGGGGGCCCGGGACCCTCGACGGCGACCGGCCCCCTCGCGGAGGCCGGTCGGTCGGCAGGTGGGCCGATAAGCCGGGTTCTGTGTCCTCTTCGAGCGCGAGCGAGAAGAGGCTCTGGCCATCTATCTGGGGCGCGCGTCGCCGCGCGCCTCGTGCGGTCAACCCGGAGATGGTAGCGGGCCGGGCAAGCCCTTTCTCCCTATCGGACCTTGCACCGGATGGGGTTTACCTAGCTGCCCCTGTTGCCACGGGCACTGGTGCGCTCTTACCGCACCGTTTCACCCTTACCTCGACCGGACGGCCGCGGGGGCCGGCCGGTGGTACCGAGGCGGTCTGCTCTCTGTTGCACGTGCCGTCGCCTTACGCGCCCAGCCGTTAGCTGGCATCCTGCCCTGCGGTGCCCGGACTTTCCTCCATCTCTCGGCGGCGGAGCCGACGCGAGACGGCGGCCAGATGGCCCGCCCTGCGACGCGCATGCTAGCACGGGGCCGATGAGAAGCGGCGCGTGGGGGATGCCCCACGCGCCGCAGCGATCGTGTCGGTTGCCGGCCGCGACCGGCGAGGGCGTCAGTCCGCGAAGCCCTGGACCACCAGCTGGCCGGAGACGATCATGTCGCCGATCACGTTGAGCTCGGTGAGCACGGAGGCCGGGACCAGCGCCTCGTTGTAGGCGTCCATCGCGTAGCCGACGCCGGCCTCGGCCAGGCCGAGGACGAGCGTGCCGGGCTCGAAGGTGCCCTCGGCGACGTCGAACGCGGCGTCGTAGGCGGCCACGTCGACGCGCTTGAGCATCGAGGTCAGGCCGTGGTTGAGGGTGGCGGGGTCGCCGTCGGTGTCGCCGCGGAAGTTTTGGTTCGAGTCGACGCCGATGAAGAACAGCGGCTGCGAGCCGGCGGGGCAGGCCGCGTCGTACGCCGGGTAGGTGGGGACGTTCGCCAGGGCCTCGGTCAGCGCCGTGGTGCGGGTGGCGCCCTGGAAGCACATGTTCTCCTTGACGAAGTCGATGACCCCGTTGCCGGAGGCGCCCGCGGCGGCGTAGATGATGTCGGCGCCCTGGGCCTGCTGCGCGACGGCGAGTTCCTTGGCGCGCGCCGGGTCGTTCCAGGCGGTCGGCGTCACGCCGACGTAGTTGCTGATGATCGTGCAGTCGGGGCAGGCGTACTTGACGCCCTCCTGGTAGCCGGCGTCGAAGTTGCGGATGAGGGGGATGTCCATCCCGCCGACGAAGCCCACGACGCCCGTCTGGGAGAGGGTGCCGGCGATGTAGCCGACCATGAACGAGCCCTCGTGCTCCTTGAACAGCACGGAGCGCACGTTCGGGTTCTCCACGACCGAGTCGATGAGGACGAAGAAGGTGTCGGTGAACTCCGAGGAGACGGCGGCGATGGAGTCGGTCTGGTTGAAGCCGGGGGCGACGATGAGGTCGGCGCCCGCTTCGGCCATGGCGCGGAGGCCGGCGGCCGACGTCTCGGGCGTGCCCTCGAACTCGAGCAGGTCGATCTCGAGGCCCTGCTGCGCCTCGAGGTCGGCGATCGCGCGTTCCATGCCGCGGAAGGTGCCCTCGTTGAACGAGCCGTCGAACTTCCCGCCCGCATCGAAGTTCAGGCCGAAGACGAAGTCCTGGGCGGACGCGAACGTGAGGGTCGCGGCCGCGATCAGGGTGAGTACAGTGCGCATGGTGCCTCCTCGTGGGTTGACGATCCGTCGGACCTTTCGTCCAGGGGACCTCGGCGTCCACGATAGCACCGCGGCGGGCTCCGGCGAACCCGGCCCGGGTCCCACGTGGGGGGTCGATGAAGGCATCGCCCCGCCGTTCTCAGGGGAGCGACGGTCCTCTCATGGGCCCCCTCAGAACAGGATCTTCGTCCAGTCGCACTCGTCGAGCGGCCGGAACACGTCGGCGTGTTCCAGCAGGATGCCGGCCGACTGGTTCTTGAACATCGCCACCTCGACGTGCTTGCCGAGCCGCTTGATCGCCTCGACGAGCTCGACGTAGTCGCCGTCGCCCGACACCAGCAGGCAGGCGTCGTAGGCGTCCTGGTGGGCGAGCGACAGCGCCTCGACGGCGATCGCCACGTCGATGCCCTTCTCGACCAGGGCTCCGTCGGGGCGGCGGTGCAGGCGCCCGAGCCGGACCGTTACGTACGGGATGCGGCGCAGCGACTCGAAGAAACGCTGCTGCCCGTCGCGCAGCTCCTCGTCGTAATCGTCGGTCAGCGGGGCGTTGAAGTAGTAGCAGCGGACCAGCTCGCGCTCGCGGCCGAGTTGGCGCATGAGCTCGGACAGGTTGACCCGGGTGCTGCGCAGGTTCTCGCGCATGCCGTTGTAGAGGTTGCTGCCGTCGATGAAGATCGCGACCCGTTCACGCACGTCGGTACCTCGGTCCTGATGAAGATAGGGTGTGTCGCGACCGGCGGCCACGGCGCCATCCGGACGGAGTGTACCGCGGCGGGGCCCGGGCGCCCCGGCGTCGGCCCCCGCCGACCCGGCACGTTCACGGCGGGCGGGCGCGGCCGCGCCGCGCGCGGTAGCCTGGGTCATGCCACCCCTGACCCGCGTCGCCTCGTTCGACCTCGACCACACCGCCGTCCGCGCCCCGTACGTGCGCGCGGCGGGCCGCTACCAGGGCGAGCGCGGCGACGTGGTCACCAAGTTCGACCTGCGCCTCGTCCAGCCCAACGTCCAGGAGATCCCGACCGCGCCGCTCCACACGATCGAGCACCTGTTGGCCGGCTACCTGCGCGACGCCCTGCCCGGCGTCACGCTGGTCGACGCCTCGCCCATGGGGTGTCGCACGGGCTTCTACCTCACCTTCCTGGACGAGCCCGCGGAGGAGACGGTCCGCGCGGCCGCCGAGAGCGCGCTCGCCGCGATCCGCGACCACGAGGGCGCGATCCCGGGGTGCAGCCCCGAGCGCTGCGGCAACTGGCGCGACCACGCGTTGCCGGGCGCCCGGGCCTGGGCGGCGGAGGTGTTGGCCAAGGGTCTGATCGTGCAGGAGACGGTGCTGCTGGCCGACACGCCGGCGGACTGAGCCGACCCCGGTCGGCGTCCTGCCGGTGCCGCGGCCGGCGGCTCGCCGCGACCGCGGACACGTTCTCATCGACCGGTATGCCACCCTTGTCTCATGGAACGCAAACCCCTCATCCTCATCGTCGAAGACGAGAAGGAGATCGCGA
>Ga0272443_10004646_pt1 | contig 14748 bp, 13 predicted proteins | sample SSMAcet12_FD_193581 | JGI IMG/M metagenome (GOLD analysis project Ga0272443, IMG submission 193581) | Marine sediment archaeal communities from Little Sippewissett salt marsh, Falmouth, MA, United States - SSM-Acet-12 | ecosystem: Environmental > Aquatic > Marine > Wetlands > Sediment ...
ATGTTGGCGAAGGTGAAATATTTTCTTACTACTGCGCTGATGGAGAACAAACATTACCTATTGAATTAATAGTGACTGATGCTGTTGGAAACTCTGATTCAGATAGTGAAAGTGAAATTCACATCTTAAATGTTAATCCTATTTGCGAAGGGATTGGAATTTCACCAGGAGATTATGTTGTAGGCTTTCCTTTGACTTTCACAGGAAGTGCTACAGATGTTCCTGCGGATATACCTTTAGATTTCTTTTGGGATTTTGGAAACTCAGATACTGACACCGGTGAATCAGTAATTTACACTTATGACACAGCAGACACATATACTGTATCTTTAACTGTTGAAGATAAGGATGGAGGATCTGATGTTTGCACAACTGAAGTTATTGTTTCTGAGGTAATAGAATTAGACAACCAAGAATTAGCAGTGTGTGAATGTTTAGATGCTGATTTTGGAGATGCCAATGATGGTGTAGATAATTCATTTGACACAGATATTTCTGGAGTAAGTTGTTCATTTGTTGGAGACTCTCCAACAGGATTAACTGTTTCTGGAAATGACGACGATTGCGTTGTTACATGGTGTGGTGCAAATGAAGAACAAGTAGGAACACATTTTCTAATGGTTAAAGCGCAAGGATCAGAAACTAAATATTACTCTTTTTATGTAACTGTTTATGATTACGGAATTGAGTTGCATGAAGGGTGGAATTTAATTTCAATACCTTTGGTTCCAGAAGGCGATGACACTTCTATAGATTCTGTTTTTGCAGGAATTTATGAAAATATTGCTTATGTTGATGCCAGCACTGCAGTAGTGTTACAATACGATGCTGTGGATGACAAATGGTTTAAAGCAAGAAAGTATTCATCTAGTACTGGATTTACTTGGAGTTCATCAAGTAGTGAACTTGAAAACATAATTCCTGGTTACGGATATTGGATTTATATGGAGGAAGCAGATACGCTTTATCTTAACGGAGAAAAAATGTATAATGCTGATTCAAGTTCTTATCCCCCAAGTGTAACTCTTGGAATGGATAGTTGGAATTTGGTGGGTGTTTATGGTCTTGGTAAATGTTGTTACACCTCTGTTAAAATCTCCGATGCTTTAGTTAGTTTAACTGACGAAGAAGATAATGCTTATTATGACATTATCTACGACGAAGATGGTAACTCACCATCATGGAATTTGAAATCTAAAGAAGGATATTGGGTTTCAATTAAGAAGGTATTTGCTGGTGATGAAACAATCCAATACAAAGCGAATTATAACACATTCCCTGGATTTTGGTTTTAGATAATTTATTTTTATTTTATTTTTCTTTCTTTTTTATTTTAAGACGCAAGTATAAGAAACTTTTATTCAGATTAAATTGTAAATTAAAGTAACAACAAAAAATAAATCCTACAACACAACAATACTTTTAAATGAATTAATTATACACTATTTATGCAGAAACAATTATTTATTTTTTTACTTGGATTGGTTTTGATTTCTAGTTTTATTCTTGCAGACAATAATTGTGTTCCTAATATGAACACTAATGAATATTATGGAATAGTTTATGTTAACTCAGATCCATTGACGTCAGGAGATTATATTTTAGTTGCAGTTATCGACGGCAACATTGTTGGGGCACAAAAAATTGGACTTGATGGAAGTTATGCTATTGATGTCTCTCCTTGCCCAGGCGTAAGTTCTGGAGAAATAGAGTTTTTTGTAGGGGATAGTCAAGCAAAAGTAGAAATAGATGAAGAAGAAGTTGACCCAGAGTATGACAGTTCTGCACCAATTTTAGTGGAAGCAAATTTAATTCTTAATCAATATCCAAATTCTGTTTGTGGAAATGGAGAAATAAATAAAGGTGAAGAATGTGATGATGAAAATTCAGAAAACGGCGATGGATGTTCTAATATTTGTGAAGTTGAATTAGGATATGAATGTGAATATTCTGGGGTTAGAAGCATCTGTACAATTTTAGAATATTGTGGGGATGGTTTTTGTAATAACGGGGAAACATGTTCAAGCTGTTCTACAGATTGTGGTGCTTGCCAAACAGGAAGTTCTAGTGGGGGCTCATCGGGCGGAGGTGGCGGAAGTTCTTCTGGAGGTTCAAATCCTGTAGGAGATGTTGTGGTTCTAGGAACTAATGAGGAAACAACAATTGCATCTCAAAATTCTGATTTAACCGGATTGGAAAATAAAGAAAAAACAGAACAAATAACAGAGGTAAAAACAAACTCGAATAAATATTTAATTTTAGTTTTTGTAGGAATAGGTATTCTTCTTATTTTAGGGGTGATTCAAGTAATAAGGATAAAAAAAGGACCTCCTAAAAATGAAAAATGAAATTCTTTTAATTTTAAGCGGCATTTTATTTCTTGGATTTGTCCATGCCTGTCCTTTTTGCGGGGATGGTTTTTGTAATAATTGCGAGACTTGTTCAACTTGTCCAGAAGATTGCGGGGTTTGCCCAATTGTATTTGTTTGTGGAGATGGAGAAATTAATCAGTGGTGGGAAGAATGTGATGATGGTAATTTAATCGATGGTGATGGGTGCTCATTATTTTGTAAAATTGAAATTCAAGAAGAATATTGTGGGGATGGTTTTTGTAATGGGGAGGAAAATAAAATTAATTGTCCGCAAGATTGTGGAAATGAAACTAATAATATTTGTGGAGACTCTATTCTTGGGGAAGGTGAGGAATGTGATGATGGCAACAATGTTGACGGCGATGGTTGCTCTGCAGATTGTAAAATTGAGATTGTTGTTAATGCCTCTGTTTGTGGTAATGGAATAATTGAAGATGGTGAAGAGTGCGACGACGGCGAAGATAATGGAAAGCGATGTGACAATGATAGACATGATTGTGAATATTGTAGTTCATCTTGTAAAATAGTTGAGCGCGAAGAAAAAGATGACGGTGACGACGACGATGACTATAAAAAATTAAGTTTTAGTTTTTGTGAACCAAATTGGAAATGTGATAATTGGGGGGCTTGTGTGGATAATAAAATGAAACGTAATTGCTGGGATGATAATCACTGTGAAGTTGAATTTAATAGGCCGCTCGAAGAAACAGGATGCAATTTAGAACCTGTAAAAATTGAGCTTCCAAAACAAGAAAATAATTTTCCTTGGATAATTACTTTAATTCTTGCTCTGCTTGTAATTGGAACGCTAGTTGGAATTGTTAATAAGATTTAAAGATAGATACATTTTTAAATATTTTATTTGTAGTTTTTTTGTAGACAGGTTGGCAGGTTAGTCCTCTGCCCTTGTGCTAAACGGACTTTAGAGCAAACTGCAAGAGGGTGTGAGAGAGATGTCGGTTTTGTCCTTTTTTGGACGTTGACGTTTTGTCCGCTTCGATCTTGCATATGCGAATTGGGTCAGGCCTTGATCGGAGCAGCCCTAAACATTTGTTAAGGTGCTTAGCGGGTCGCAAGACCGAGGAAGAATTAGGGTCGCAAAGCTGGTTTTTCTCAAGCTAACCTCTGTGTCTACAAAAATTATGAGTCATCTTAGATATAAGATTAACTTAATAAACTTCTTTTACAATTAAAGATTATGAAAAGAGGCGGGGAGAATTATTTAAATAAAAAAGGTCAGTTTTATCTTTTAGCTGCAATTATTATAATTGTTTTAGCAATTGGATTTTTTTCTGTTACTAATTATACAAACAAAAAAACTAATTCGCGAGTTGATGAATTAGCTGAAGAACTTAAAACAGAATCAGGAAAAATTTTAGAACTCGGAGCTGTCGATGGAAATTATCCATGGGATTCTTTTACAAAAAATTTTACAGAATATGCAGGAAGTGAGTTTGAAATAATTTACATTGTTGGGAACTCGAGCGAGCACGAAGTTTTTAAGATTGTCGATGGCGCGAAAGTGACTACTGGATTGGGCCTTAATGATGTATTTGTTAATGATGTGGAAGGGAACTATTATTTAATTATAATTCCTGAGGAAGGGGCAAGAAAATTTAATTTTTATAAAGGGGAAAACTTTTATTTTATAATTACTTATGAAAACAATGGAGAAAGATATGTTATTACAAATGAATAAGAAGGGGATCAGTATCATGGTGGGATATATTTTACTTATCAGCCTTGCAGTTATTATGGGCGGAGTAATGTATGCCTGGATGAAATCTTATGTGCCGTCTGAAGAAATTGCATGTCCTGATGGGGTGGCAATGGTTGTTGAAAATTATAATTACACTTGTGCGACAGGAATATTAAATCTAAGTTTAAAGAACAACGGAAGATTTGATATTGCTGGTTATTACATAAAAGCAACAGACGACGAAGATCAAACTTTAGCAAGCAAAGATATTTCAAAAAAAGTCTTGGAATTTGAAGGAATTATTAATTATGGAAGTTCGGTTTTAATTGGAAGTATAAATGAAAATTCTTTTAGTCCTGGAGAAGAGGTGTCACATATTTTTGATTTATCTACCGTTGGCAGAGTTTACTCTGTGGAGATTATTCCAACAAGATGGCAGACTGAAAAAAATAAATTAAGATTTATTGGTTGTGGCGAAACTTCAAAATTTAAACAAAAACTTGAATGCTCAGATTAATATAAAAATTTAAAAATTAGATTAACTTATTTAGAAAATGAATATAAAAAATAAAAAAGGAATTTCTCCGGTTATTGCGACAGTTCTTTTAATTGCAATGGTTATTGTTATCGGACTGATAGTTTTTCTTTGGGTTCAAGAGATTGGAGGAGAAACAATTACAAAATTCGGAGAAAATGTAGAAACCGTTTGTGGAGATCTTGAATTTAGTGGAGATTATTTTAATGAAAAACTTTCAATTTCAAATACTGGAACAGTCCCAATTTTTAGTTTTAAAATTAAAATAGAAAAGTCTGGAGAATATGAAACAATCAGTGTGGGGGATATTGGGGGCTGGGATGACGACGGGCTTTCCCAAGGAGAAATTTTTAATAAAGATTATACTTTTGATGCTAATGTTGAAAAAATAATTTTAATTCCTGTTTTAATGGGAAGTTCAAAAAAAGGAGAAAAAACTTTTGTTTGCGATGAGAGAAATGGTCAAGAAATTTATATTTACTAAAAAAGGTTTGTCTGCAGTTATTACTTCGCTGATGTTAATTTTGTTGGCGTTGGTTTTAGTTGGAATGCTTTGGGCAATTATTGGTGGACTCACAGAAGATAAACTTGACGACGCAGAAAGTTGCTTTGATATTTTTGGGAAGATAGAAATTAATGAAGAATATACTTGTTATGATTCTTCAACAAAGGAGCTTCAGTTTTCAATTAACAGAGGAGACATTGAAATTGATAAACTATTAATTGCAATTTCTGGAGACGGAAAAAAACAAAGTATTGAAATTCCAAAGGAAGATACTAGTCTTACTTATTTAAAATATTATCAGGGAACATACAATGAAGTTTTGAAAATTCCAGATAAAAATCAGGGACGAACATATGTTTATAATATAACTGATGGTGGTTTTACAAGTGCTCCAGATGGAATTGAAATTGTACCAGTCATCGGCGGCTCGCAGTGCGGTGTTTCTTCTTCTCTTGAAGAAATTGTTTCTTGTTCTTAAATTTAGGAAATTACTAAATATTTTTAAATTGATTTTTCTTTGTTAATTAATGAAAAGAGGTCAGAGAATTTTTATTTATTTTCTTTGTGTTTTACTTTTTGTTGAATTACTTTTTGTATTAAACGGCGGGCTAACTGGAAATGCGATTGCAAAAAGTTTTGAAAAATCTTTTAGTAGTTTTGATGAGGTTGAAAAAAATATTAAGATTGAAGATGGTGGAATTTCTGATGAAGTAGAAGAGAAAGTTTCTGACAATATTGAAGTTGCAGAAGTTAAAGAAACAGGAAATTTTGATGAAGTAAATAAAGCTGAAGATTCTAGCTGTTATGATTCTGATGGTTTTAATAATCTTTTAGAAGCAGGTTATGTTGAAATTGATTCTGAAAAATTTTACGATTATTGCGAGGAGAATATTGTTTATGATTATTATTGCGACCCGAATACAAAAAGTTTTTCAATTGGAAATATAATTCGCAGTATTGGATTCTCTATTTTTGGTGGAGATAAACCTCCAACAACCTCAAAAAAGTGTGAGGACTTTGGTGAAGGTTTTGTTTGTGAAGATGGAAGATGTGTTGAAGTTGGGGGAGAAGGAGAGGATTTGGGACTTAATCCTAATAAAATGGATTTTTCTTTAATAAATGAAAAAATAAAAGAAAAAGGTCTTTTATGGACAGCAAAAGAAAACCCTATATCACAACTATCTGAAGAGGAATTTGAAAAAAGATTAGGATTGATAATTATTGAAGAAGATTTGGATCTATTTACTCGAAGAGACAAAGATACAAGGATTAAATCAACTTTATCAAGTAATGATTTTCCTGACCTTTTTGATTGGAGAGATCAACATGGAAAAAATTATATCACTCCTATAAGGGATCAAGCTGGTTGTGGAAGTTGCTGGGCTTTCGCCACTGTAGCAACATTTGAAGGACATGTAAATGCATATTATAATAATCCTGATTTAGATCTCGATTTATCAGAACAAGATTTAGTATCTTGTTTTCATGGAACAGGGTGTGGAGGAGCTTCTATTTCTCAAATTGAATCCATATTTTCAAGTTATTTACAAGACGAGGGTATTGCTACTGAAACTTGCTTTCCTTATGCTGCTACAAACATCAATTGTTTAAACAAATGTTCAAACTGGCAAGACAATGCATGGAAAACATATGATTATGTGGCAGTAGATATAATGGGAAATCTTCAAGAAAGAACTGATAATATTAAATACACACTCATGAATTATGGTCCAGTTGAAGTTGGCATGGAGGTTTATGATGACTTTCGTAGTTATGGTGGAGGAATATACAGTGCTACAACTACACTGTTCCTGGGAAATCACGCTGTAACAATAGTAGGCTGGGGAAATAATGATGGATTAGAATATTGGATTGTAAAAAACAGTTGGGGAACTAATTGGGGAGAAAAAGGATATTTCAGAATTCTTATGGGAGATTGTAGAATTGATTCCCGTTACGCATTTGCAATAACCGAATCAATACCCCCACAATCAGAAAATGTAATTTGTACAGATAATGACTTTGATGGATATTGTTATTGGGGCATTGGAGCCAAACCGACAGAAAATTGCCCATTATGTAATGATTATATTTCAGATTGTGATGATTCATCTTCATCAATTTTTGAAGGGTGTGGCATGGTTAATCAAACTAGCGGTTCTTTAGAAATTGTTTCAAATCCTGAAAATGCAAAAGTTTATCTTAAAGATATGTATTCTGAATATTGGACCTATGTAGGTAAAACACCTATTATTTTAGATAATGTATTTTTAGGTGAAAGAGAGATAAAACTAACTGAAGAACTATGTCATGAAGAAGTATATAAAAATGCAATAGTTACTGAAAACGGGATAGAAACAATTCACGCCAATCTTCCACGTAAAGATCTTTGTTTGGAGGGCTGGCCTGTTTCAACGGGCAAGCCTGTTTCAACTAGAAATACAATAACATTAAAGGATATTGATAATGATGGAGCAGATGAAGTAATATTCGCTACTGATAAACTTTACATATTCTCGGGCAATGGTGAAAAAATTAAAGAATGGCCACTTATTAATTATGATACTCTTGGAAGAACCCCTGCGGTAGGAGATTTAGATGGAGATGGTGAATTAGAAATTGTTGTAACAGAATATTATTATAATGAATCATTACCAAAATCAATTATGGCTTGGCATATTGATGGAACTTTAGTAGAAGGATTTCCATTAACCTTTTCAGAAAAAGGGGATTTAGGCCAGGTTACATTATCTGATTTAGATAGGGATAATAGAGATGAGGTAATAACAACACTTACAACAGATGTTTATATAAAAACCATTGTTCTTGATTTGGAATCTGATGGCCTACATATTTTTGAAGATATATCATCTGGTTCTTTGGTGAGTAATTATATTTATTTACCTTCAGGAAACTTAGATTCAGATAAATATTTTGAATTTTTATTACCAACAGAAGGATTTCAAAAGAAATTATACATTTTTAATTACAATGAAAATACGAGAACATATGAGAAAAGTCATCTTGCAGATATTCCTAAAGAACTCATTGGGAGTGGTTTTTCTTTTTCTATATCAATGGGTGATGTGGATAATGATGGTGAATTAGAAATTTTCATTGATGATAGTGATTATTTTACAAAGACTTATTCTTTTGAATCAGATGGAACACTTATTTCTGGATGGCCTCAAAACTGTTATGGAATATCATTAGCAGACATTACTGGAGATGATAATTTAGAAGTTATTTGCGGTGAAGATTGGAATATTGCCTCTCCTTTTGATTATGATCAAGGTTCAGGAGTACATAAATATGATGGTACTATGCTTTGGAGGGATTCATCAACCTGTAGAGCTAATAGAGAGTCAACAATAGGAGATATCAATGGGGATGGTTTATCTGATATTATTATGATTGATCAGTGTGGTATGATACGTGCTTGGGATAGTGAAGGAAATCAAATAGAAGGATTCCCTATTGAATTTTCACGTTATGGTCCCTATACTGGCATAGGAGTTATTGCTGTAGGAGATATCAATGGGGATGGTATTACAGACATTGTAACAGGATCTCCTGGTAATTCGAAGGAGGTTTATGTTTTCCAATTTGGAGCTTATAATCCATCAGCACTTCAATGGCCGATGGTTGCACACGACCCACAACACACAGGCTGTTATGATTGTATTCTCCAAGAAGAACAAAAATACAAATGTCTCTCTAACCAACAAATTGGAGATATTAATGGGGACGGAAATATAACTCAAGAGGATGTGGAACTTCTTTCAGAATTTATTTATGAAGAAAATAATTATAATGGAAGCGCTTGTTGTTTTGATGTTAATTTTGATAAAAAAATAAATTTGGTTGATGTGACTAAATTAATTACAATTGTTTCTGGAAGCATGGAAAGTCCAGGAAGATGTCCTTTATGTTCTGACGGCACACCTTCTGGGAAATGTTCTGGGTTTCTTTATTGTAGCGAAGGAGAATTAGTTTTAAATCGTTGTGATAAATGTGGTTGTCCTAATGGAGAAAGCTGCGAGAAAGATGGAAATTCTTGGTTGTGTAAATTAAACACAGACACTGGGTCAAAAACAGGTTCTGGCGACGAGGAATTAGGAGGAGGGTTTGAAACTGCGAGTGAAAGTTCTGGTGACAGCGAGGGAGAGATTCGAGAGGTTTTAGAAAAAATAGAAAATGAAAAAATTGATGAAACTAGCATGAATGAAAATATAATTCAAAGATTTGTGACGGGGGTCAGGAAGATTCTTGGAGATTTGTTTTAAGTTAAATCTAAACAAAGGAAGTTTTTTATATTGTAATTAATTATTCTCAATATGGAAGGGGTGAAGAATTTGAAATTTTTTAGAAAAAACAAAAAAGCTCAAGTTTGGGTTGAGACTGTGATTTATACTTTGATTGCATTAACTATCATTGGATTATTTTTATCTTTTGCAAAACCAAAAATAGAAGAAATTCAGGACAAGTCAATTATTGAACAAAGTGTGGAGATGCTTGAAGGAATTAATGAAATTATTAATTCTGTTGTCGAAGGAGGTGCAGGAAATCAGCGAGTGATTGATGTGATGATAAAAGAAGGTGATTTATTTGTTGATGGAGAAAATGACACAATCTTATTTAAAATTTCTAGCAAATATACTTTTACAGAACCTGGTAGCGACGGGGAGTGGGGAAAATATATTGAAGTTGGAGATATTGTTGCACGTACAAAAAAAATTGGAAAAACAAATACAATAAATTTATTAAGTAATTACAGCCAAGTATATAATATAACCTACAACGGAGAAGACAAATTAAAAGTGGTGAGCAAGTCGCCAGCAATTTATAAAATTACAATTTTAAATAAGGGAGAGGATAAAATATTGGGTGGCCTTCCAAAAGTTGATATAAGCTTTTAAATTAAAATGGAACAACAAATAAAAATAGAAAACTATCCAAGGGTGAAAGTTAATTTTAATCCGAAAATTCCCCAGTTAAAAAAAATAAGAGACAAAACAAAAATAGATGTAAGATATTGTCTTGTTGAACCTTTTTCATATGTTCATATTTACTGGGATAAAAAGAAATATGAAATAGTTTACGAAGTTGAAGAACCTACCCTTGATCAAACAGAAGAAATGTATAAAAACCAAATTATTTCTGCAATGAAAAACTTGATTAGCTTTGATTCTGTTATTGAAAAAAATCAGGAGAACCTTCTCGACCATATTGATAAAAGATTTAAAATTCTTGCAGTTGAACTTGGAATAAATCTTTCTTATGAAACTTATTCTAAAATTTATTATTATCTTGTTAGAGATTTTATAGGATTTAATGAAATTGATCCTTTGTTAAGAGACTATTTTGTCGAGGATATAGAATGCAATGGTGCAGAAAACCACATTTATATTGTTCACAGAATTTATAGAAATATTAGAACAAATATAATTTTTAATGACTCTGAAATTCTTGCAAGTTTTGTTGAAAAACTTGCGCAAAAATGTGGAAAATATATTTCTTATGCAAATCCAATTTTAGATGGAAGCCTTCCTAATGGAAGTAGGGTTAATGCAACTTATACAAAAGATATAACAAGTAAAGGGCCAACTTTTACAATTAGAAAATTCACAAAAACGCCTTGGACCCCTCCTAAACTTCTTGCAATGAATACGCTTAGTCCAGAAATGCTCGCTTATTTATGGTTGCTTGTCGAATATAAAATGAATATTTTAATTACAGGCGGGACTTCTGCAGGAAAGACAACGCTTCTTAATGCAATTTCATTTTTTATTCCTCCTGAAGCAAGAATTGTAAGTATTGAAGATACAAGGGAACTTAATCTTCCGCACGAAAACTGGTTACCAAGTGTTGTAAGAAATGCTACAGGTTCAAATAAATTAAATGAAATTGATCTTTTTGTTTTGTTAAAGAATTCTTTTAGACAAAATCCAGACTATGTTATCGTCGGTGAAGTTAGAGGAAAAGAAACTTATGTTCTTTTTCAAGGAATGGCTTCAGGGCATTCTTCAATAAGTACTATTCATGCAGACTCGGTAGATACTGTAATTAAAAGACTTGAAACTCCGCCAATAGAATTATCCCCGACGCTGTTGAATGTTTTAGACTGTGTTTGCATTATGACTCACGCAATTGTTCAAAAACAAGAAACAAGAAAATTAAGAGAAATTGTCGAGATAATTAATATAACTCCAGAGGGTATTGCTCTCACAAATACTCCTTTTGTTTGGAATGCAGTAGATGATAAATTTTATTTTAAAAAAACAAGCAAAATTTTTGATAAAATTACAACAAGATATGGGCTAAGGCCAGACGAATTACAACTTGAATTTAGAAGAAGAGTAAGACTAATGTATGAACTTTATAAAAATAATATTTTAAAATTTGAAGAAGTAAAAGAAATTGTGCGCCAATATTATAAAAAACCAGAAGAAATTCTTAGAAAATTTAAAATTGATTTTTAAGTTGTCAAGTTTATCTTCAAAACCAAAACTCTTAATAAGATAATTTGTTTCTTTTTCTAATGGAAGAAGATATTGAATTTTTAATCCAGCTTGCCTCGAGTTTGAAAACAGCAGAGCAAAAATTATCACAAACTTACTTGCAAAAAAGCTCTGAAGAATTTAATAAAATTAAAAAAATTATTTTAAAAATTCAGGAAAAAATTTTAGAGGTTGCAAATGAATGATGATGAAAATCTAGTAAAAGAAGTTAGTTCTCTCATGAATAAAGAAATAAAAATAATTAATGAACTTGTGACGCTGACAAAAGATTCAAAGGAACCAAAAAATCAAGAAATAAAAAGCTTTGCAGAATCTCAATTAAAAAAACTTAGATTAATTTTAACACGAACTGCAGAAGAAATTTCTGGAAAACTTGAAGATATGACTTTAACAAAACCGCTCCCACAATCCCAAATTAAATTTCCTGTTCTAATAAAAGAAGAAATAAAAAAATTAAAAAAAGACAAAGATATTTTTTCAAAAAAAGATGAAGAAAAAACAAGCAAACATAAAACGGTTGATGTTAATATTACCAATCTTGAAAAAAATACAATTAAACGGTTAAAGAAAAAGAAGAAAATTAAAGTTAAGAAAAAAAATAAAAAAGCAAATAAATATGTGCAGGTTGCAAATAAACTTTTTGGGGGGTATTCTCAAAAATTAAGGAAAACTTCTTTTTTTACTTCATTAAATAGAGATATTATAAAAGCAAATTTGCAAGTAGTTATTAGTAGTTACATTTCTGTGATGCTTTTAACGAGTTTGATTTCAGTTTTTGTAGGGTTTATTATATTTCTCTTTTTTATGTTTTTTAGTATTGGGACTTCTCTGCCAATTGTAACTCTTGCTGAAGGAAGTTTGTTTCAACGGTTTTTAGGGATTTTCTGGATTCCCCTTGTTGCTCCGATTATTACTTTTCTAGGAATGTGTGTTTATCCTTCTATAGAAAAAGGATATATTCAGAATAGAATAAACCAAGAGCTTCCGTTTGCAACAATTCATATGTCCGCAATTGCAGGTTCAATGTTGGAGCCAAGTAAAATGTTTAATATTATTATTTCAACAAAAGAATATCCTCACCTTGAAAAAGAATTTGCAAAAATAATAAATCAGATTAATGTTTATGGTTATGATTTTATCACTGCATTAATGAATGTGGCGTCCAACACTCCGAGTACAAAACTTGCAGAACTTTTGAATGGAATAGCGACGACAATTAATTCTGGAGGAGAACTTACAGACTTTTTTGAGAAAAGAGCACAGACGCTTTTGTTTGATTATAAAATTGAGAGAGAAGAATATACAAAAACATCTGAAACTTTTATGGATATTTATATTAGTCTAGTTATTGCAGCGCCGATGATTTTAATGCTTCTTTTAATTATGATGAATGTAAGCGGGCTTGGGATTTCTCTAAGCAATTCTGCAATTACTCTTATCATGATTCTTGGAGTTTCAATGATTAATATTTTATTTTTAGTTTTCTTACAATTAAAACAACCGAGTGCTTGACCCGGACGAGCAAAGCGAGGAGAGTGCAACGTGGTCAAGGCGAAGAAGTAAAAAATAATAAGATTATCATAAAAATAACGAACAAGTCCATTAATTTTCATCTTAAAGCTTTGTGGAATGATTATATAAATATTATATTTTATATAATTGAACCGCGTAAATAACTACACCGTGATTATTATCTGAAGATAAAATTTCAGCTGCATTTGGAGTTAATGATTCAGCAGTTTTAACTGCGTGTTCTAAAGAATGAGGGTCTAATTTAATATCAAAGGGGTGTCGATCTTGAAGACCTTTAACCATCAACAATCCCAATGGTATGGGTTCTACTAAAGTTCCATCTTCTGTTTTATAACAATCGTAATCAGAAGATATAATCTTAACCTTAAGCTCTTCCGCAATCTGAGATATTACTTTATTTTCCATTTATTGTTACCTATTATTTAATGCAAGGAAAGGAAGTGCATTCTTAAACCTTCTTAGTGGTAAAAATAACAAGGGATTAAAAGAAGGCTCTGAAAACTAAAAAATAATAAGATAATTAATAAAAATGGAAATCGCAAATTTCACAGACTTTAATTAAAAATATAAAAAGCCCTTTAGACTTTATATAATATGGAAATAAAAAAATTCCATTGGGTAGGAATTATCTCGGCGTTGGTTATTATGGGCCTTGGATTTTTATTTGAGATGGGTTCAAATCTTTTCTTTTTTTTAGAAGGAATTGGAATTGTCGTCGGAATTTCGCCTTTTGTTTTTAATATAATTAATGAATCAAGAATTGCAATTCAAAAAGAAGAAATGTTTTTAGAATTTTCTAGAAATTTGGTTGAGAGTGTTAAAACTGGGACGCCGATAAGTAAATGTATAATTAATATGAAAAATAAACCCTATGGAATCTTAAGTCCGCACATAAAAAAACTTTCAAATCAAATTGCCTTGGGAGTTCCGTTGAATCAGGCACTTCAGGTTTTTTCAAAAGACATAAATAATAAAGCAATTTCAAGAGTTCTTACTTTAATTGGTCAAGCAGAAAGAGCAGGCGGGGACATCGGAGAAATTTTAGAATCTGTGGCGGGTGCAGTTAGCATGTCAGACAAATTAAAAAAAGAAAGAAAGTCAACTATTTCTACGCTGGTTGTTCAAGGCTATATAATCTTTTTAGTTTTCATGGTAATTATTTTAGTTATGCAATATAAAATTCTTCCAATGGTTTCAGGAATTGCAGAAGTTCAAAGTATTGGGGCAGGAGGATTTGATGTTAATGCTAATTCAAACACACAAGATATTTCAAAATCTTTTTTATATTTGTTATTAATCCAAGGGCTTTTTAGTGGGCTCACGATAGGCAAGCTTGCCGAAGGCTCGTTTAAAGCAGGAATAAAACATTCTTTTTCATTAATGGTCGGAGCATTTTTAATTTCAACTATCGCAGGATTATTTTTTGGAGTTCCAGAAGTTATTACATAAAATGAAAAACAAAAGAGGTTCGCATGTAGGAGTTATTGCTTCATTTAGTATTTTTATTTTGTTCTTAATTGCATTTTTCTTTATAATTGAACCAATGTTTAACACAAACGAAGACAAAGGAAATTTGTTGGAAA
>Ga0272443_10004647_pt1 | contig 14743 bp, 14 predicted proteins | sample SSMAcet12_FD_193581 | JGI IMG/M metagenome (GOLD analysis project Ga0272443, IMG submission 193581) | Marine sediment archaeal communities from Little Sippewissett salt marsh, Falmouth, MA, United States - SSM-Acet-12 | ecosystem: Environmental > Aquatic > Marine > Wetlands > Sediment ...
TGGGGGATATAATTGTGTTGATAGCTATATCATAATCCAGAGCAACGATGAATCTGTCGTATCCCCATAGTACAGAAGGATTCTCACCAAGAGCGAGTTCAGCTTTCACTTCATATTCTCCACCTGGTAAAGCTTCGACATTGGTTAAATCCAAACTTCCGTCATTTGGATCTACTTGAGCGGCAATTCCTTTGGCTGACTGGACTTCTACCAAAGCAGGAGTCTCTTCATCCGGGCTTAATGGTTGTGGGTCGCAATAAACTAATTCATCATCAAAATCGCCATTCTCTATTGCTGTGTAAATAACTTGGTAATCAGAACCATCACGTGGCAGTGGTCCACCCATTAAATATCTGTAAGAAACTTCTGGCTGATCTGCAGTTCTAGAAATGTATAATGCTGGATGATATGGCTCACCATATACTTCACCGAGTTGTAAGATAGCGCCTGCTCCAGGGATTACTCCGACTATACCAGGATCGCCTTTACCCCATGTGATCTTCAAACCTTCTACGAATTGGTCATGAATCTCTGCGGTTTGAATTGTCCCATGATCTGTTAGAGTTGGGTTAGGATTGATCATAGAATATAGTGCTAACCATTCTGAATTTCCTGTTTGTGGGACCCCTGGAGGACATACATTCACATAGTTCTGGTGGCTATTGAAGGTATTAACACCAGATAAACCGCATTTCCAGCAACCTGTAATACTATTATAGTTAAAAACAACTGTTCCTCTATTCATAGAACCATAAATAAATTCCATTTTGTTAGAGCCAGAGTATATTCTTAATTGCATATTAATGTTTGCAGCGGAATTATAACCGAGGTTAAATCCTTTCCACTGAAATACTGCGACACCACCACCCAAGTCGGTAAATGACATACAACCATTACTATAAGCAGGTGTCATATAGCCACAATAAACGTAAGCTGCTAGAGTATGGTATGTTAGCCATGGATTGTAATCATAGCGATAATCGGGGGCTGGTCCATTTGCAGCGGGGACTGAGTGTGGCGTACCATCATTTGGTATGAAGTACACCTGGCCACCTCCCAGAATATATGCTTGATCACAAGCTTTATCGTCAAATACAAAAGTGAATGGTAAATCAACCATCATTCCATAACCATACCAATAAGTGCTGCACCAGCTCTGATCGGGAGAAGCAATCTCCTCATATTCTTCGTAAGTTACTTTGAATCCAAGCTCTTGGATTAAGTCAGCTTTCGCCGTATGCGTCTGTACAGCAATAGAAAACAACAATGTAATCATTGCAAGTACCGTTAGTAAATTTTTTTGTTTCATAACGCAATCCTTTAAAATGTAAAAAATTTATCTTTATTATATAAATATACTCTTACTTTAAACTAATCATATAACAAATGTCAATCATAAAAGTTACAATTTAACAATAAAAAAATGAAAAAAACTCATATTATTATTCAAAATGGTAGAGATAAGAAAAAAAAATCAAATGATTGAAAAATTTGACATAAAATATTAGTGCATATCAAAAATTATTGATATATTCTAAACCAATATATCGAGAAGGAGTAGAATATTCCTTCCTGCTGCTCAGCAGATCACGTAATTGAAACTCGATAGTCATCCCTTCGGCAACTGACCAACGCAAAGAAGTATTGAGAAAACCAACGTTTTCCACCAAATCTTCTTTATATTCGTTTATTGAGGCATTGAATTCAAAATTAAGAGATAAAGAACTACCTATAGACTGTTCTAAGCCAAAATAAAAATTTGGATATCTGGTTTCTGGTTTAGCTTCGAAGGAATAATTCATACCTCCATGAAATGCAATATTTCCTGCTAACCACTTGTAGTTTTTGCTTAACGAAAGATATATTCCAGGTGAAAATATTTCAAACTGTTCTCTTGATTTGCTGTAAAGACCTCTGCCCTGTGTGTTTATGCCAATAAGTATTGCAGGAAAACTCTGCTTTTCATTTATAATTCTGTATCTTAGATGAACAGCAGGTAGCTCCTGAAAAACGACATCACTTTCTCCAACAATTCCCGTTCCACCAAAACTCACACCAATTAAAAAATCTTTGAATGGGCAAGCAAATATTTCCGCCATAATTCCACCGTATGAATAGGCAATACCAAACAATGAAAAAGATCCCTTTGGTAGCATACCTGCTGTGGGCATATCTACAATGTATCGCGATTCATATTTTGCTTCATCTCCAGCAGTTCCTCCTGAAGATATAGCATTATTCAGAATAGTAAAGAATAATAAAATGTATATTGTTATTTTTTTCATTCAAAATTTTTATGATTATTTTCAAAAAATCACTATCTTGATATTTCAGGATAAAGTTTTATTAATAATAAACTAATGCTAATTATTTATCTATTATTTATGAAAAAATTGTTTTTCCTTAATATAGTTCTCTTTTTAGTAATCAGTTGTCAAACTACTGATAAATGCCGTCTATGGGACAACTCTAATTACTTTGCAACATTTACTGCACTGCAAGATAATGAAAATTACATATTATCTGTAAAATTTAATGCAAAGGATGAACCAAATAATATATACTCTGACCTTGAAGCAAGTAATCTCAGAGTTAATGTGATTGTTAAAAATGAGGATATTGCAATTGATACAGTTTGTTTCAATACGCTTTATCCATCAGGAGTAGCAGATAAAAAAGGCAATGCCACTGTAACCATTCATGGAGTTACGGAATGGAGGAACTCTACTGCCATAGATAGAAAGAAGCTGCGTTTTACTTTTATTATAGAAACTGACGAAGAATGCTATTATCAGGATGTTGCTCCACAGCCCTCAATTGGTACTAAAGATGTAATTACTCTCTATCCTTCTGTTAATAAAGATACTGACGGCACTTTGACATTTATACTTTATGCCCAAAGAAATAGAATAAAAGTTGACGAGTATATGCCAACATCTGAGAAATTAAGAGTAATCATCTATAGCGAAAAGGGTGAAGTTAAGTGGAATTCAGCTTTTAGTAGAAATTTCCTGCAGGTCGTTACTCCTGTTTATCCTAAAGAAGTTGGAGAGGTATATAAATATAGTTTAAAATGGGATGGATACGATAATCATGCTAAGCTAATGCCACCTGGTAAGTATCGTGCTCAAATGATAATTCCTTCTAAACCAAATTCATATTCAGAAAGCATAGTGTTCAAATGGAAAATATAAAACTTGATGAAGAAATGATGAGACGAGCTATAAAGCTTGCTAGAAAGGGTACAGGAAAAGTATCACCAAACCCCAGAGTCGGGGCTGTAATTGTTAAAAATGGCGAAGTCATATCCGAAGGTTGGCACCATGAGTTTGGAAAGAAGCACGCAGAGATTGATGCCATTGATAAAGCAAAAGAAGCAGACCTAAATGGTGCTGAAATGTATGTAAATCTCGAACCATGCGTTCACACTGGTAAAACACCTCCATGCGTAAATGTACTTATAGAAAAAAAATTCTCAAAAGTATATGTGGGTATGAAAGATCCAAACCCTATTGTCGCTGGCAAAGGTATCGAAAAACTAAGAGAAAATGGCATAGAAGTAGTAACGGATATCTGTAATACTGAAGCAAAATGGATAAATAGATTCTTTATCAAGCATATTAAAACCGGATTCCCTTATGTAATAATGAAAGTAGCTCAATCTATAAACGGCTGCATTGCAACTTCCTTCGGCGAATCGAAGTGGATTACTTGTGAAAGTAGCAGAAAGCGCTCCCATAAGCTTAGATCTGAAGTTGACGGTATCATTATTGGTAAGAGAACTGCCGCTGTTGATAACCCTTCCCTGACTGTCAGAGATGTTGATGGAACAACTCCCAAACGCATTGTGTTCGATACCAATCTATCAATTCCTTTAAATACTAAGTTGTTTCAAGATGACGAGAGGGAAAAAACTATCATCTGCTGTAATTTCGAAGCCGCTAAAACCAGAAAAGCAGAAAACCTGAGAATGGTCGGCGTAAATATACTACCCATTATGGTAAGCGACGAAAAGCATAATCTTGATATTGAAAACGCCTTGCTCAGATTATCAAATAACTATAACATATCTTCGATATTAGTGGAAGGTGGAGCCGGAATATTTTCATCTTTTATTTCAAGTAGTTTCGTAGATGAATTGCATTTATTCATAGCTCCAATGATAATTGGAAATGGATTGAACGCTTTTAATTCTTATAACACAGATTTCTTAAAAAGTGCTAAGCGGTTTTCCATTAAAGCTTATTCTCAAAGCGGCGATGATGTTCATATAGTGGCTTTGAAAAATATTTCTTAAATATTTAATGAGGAGCAATTTGAAAAAGTATATTATAATTATTATTCTATTATCATTTCCTGCAGTTTCATTCTCAGAGGATGATGTTTATTTCCGTGCTAAGAAAGGAGATCAGGCATTGATGTTTGGTTTGCATGGCTTGTCTGATTTTACTGCAGGCAATTATGGTGCGGGTTTCGGCTATCAATATTATTTTGCAAATCATTTTGCTTATAGGATTTCTTTGGGCTTTTCTTATTCCGAGGAATTCAAGGAGAAACCAAAAGGTACGGAATCTGATTATACTCATTCGGATACTGAATTTTCCTTGAATCAAGGGATTCGTTATAATTTTGGAATGAGCGGCAATGTGCTTGCTTATATTGGTGGGCAACTTCTTTTTGCATTATCCAAAGAATATGAGGAAGGCGAGTTTTGGGAACCAATAGAAGTATATACCAGATATACGACGTATGGAGCTGGCTTTTTTATAGGTGCTGAGTGGTTCGCATGGAAAAATGTCAGTCTAAGTGCAGAATATGTTCTTGGTTTTGAGTACTCTTCAGGTAAAACAGAAGTTGTAACTTCCAATTACAGACAGGAAGATAAGCATCCTATACATCAAAGAGTATCTCTGGGAGCTTCGTCTGCAAATTTCACAATTTCATTTTTCTTTGATTGATGAGTGTAAATTAATTATGAAAAAAATATATTTGATTGACGGAATGTCAGTTGTTTTCAGAGCTTACCATGCGATGATCAGATCAGGATTATCGAATTCTAAAGGAGAACTAACAGGGGCAATATTTGGTTTTGTGAATATCTTTACATCCTTGATTGAGAAGGAGTCCCCCGATAGAATAGCTGTTGTTTTCGATACTCAACATCCAACTTTCCGTAAGGATATGTATCCGGATTATAAAGCAAATCGAGATGAATTCCCCGAAGAGTTAGTTCCACAGCTTGAAAAGATTAAAGAATTCCTTGATATTATCTCAGTTCCAAGAATTGAATTAGATGGCTTCGAAGCTGATGATATAATCGGTACATTATCAATTGATGCAACAAACAAAGATTTAGAGACTATAATAATTACCAGCGATAAAGACCTTTATCAGCTTGTGAATGACAATGTACAGCTCTATAAACCGAGCAGAAAGCCAAACGAGGACTTCGATATTGTTGATATTCCCGAAGTAAAAAATAAATTTGGCGTTAAACCCAAGCAGGTAATTTATATTCTGGCATTAATTGGGGATACATCTGATAATATACCCGGTGTAAAAGGGATTGGTATAAAATCGGCGATGCCTTTAGTTCAGGAATATGGCTCTCTCGAAGGTATATATGATAATATTGACAAAATTACAAAAGTCGCTATCAAAAATAAATTATCAGAGCATAAAGAAATTGCTTTCTTATCCAAAGAATTAGCAACCATTAAGCTGGATGTGCCACTTGATGTCGGCACCGATGCAATACAAAAGAATACACCAGATTATCAGGAACTCGATAATTTTTTTGCTTCTTTAGATTTTCGCACAATCCGTGAGAAGTGGAGGAAGCGTTCATTAGATGACTCATCTTTTTCAGATGAAATCATCGAAGAGACAACAACTATTTATGACGAAAAGCATAACTATATGCTCATTGAAACAATTGCAGCAGTAAAAAACCTTGCAAATAAGTTAGAAAACGCTGAACTCCTCTCTGTTGATCTCGAAACTAGCGAACTAGATCGTCTATACTGCGAAATAGTTGGTATTGCTTTATCAGACAAAGAAAAAACCGGCTACTATATCCCAGTTTATGGTAAAAGCATAGAACAGATAAGCAAGAAGAAACAAGAGAGTCAAGATTCACTTTTTTCTATTCCAGATAAAGATGAAAAAGCTGATGACGACGACAAATCAAAACTAAGAGTTTATGAAGTACTTGAAATATTAAAGCCCATTTTTGAATCTGCCAAAATCCATAAATGTGGCCAGAATATTAAATATGATGCTTACATTCTGATGCGATACGGAATAGAACTCTCCCCTATTGTTTTTGATTCTATGCTTGCCTCTTATGTATTGAATCCTTATGATAAGCACAATCTTGATGCTTTATCAGAAAAATGGCTAAATTACAAACCAATTCCAATAAGCTTATTAATTGGCGAAAAGAAAAGCAAGCAAATATCAATGAAGTCCTTAGAACCCAAAGATATTGTTGATTATGCCAGCGAGGATGCCGACTTAGCTTTGCGACTTAGAAATGTTCTTTTCCCTGAATTGAAAAACGAAAATTTGCTTAAGCTTGCTGAAGAACTTGAATTTCCTCTCGTTGAAGTTCTAACGAGAATGGAGTTCAATGGAGTATCTATTGATACCGAAGCTCTGAAAGATATAGCAAATAAGATAAAAACTAAAACCAAAGACCTTACAGAAAAAATTCTTGACGAAGCAGGTACGACCTTCAACATTGATTCCACACAGCAGCTTTCTCATATTTTATTCGAGAAGTTGATGATACCACCAGTAAAAAAGACCAAAACTGGCTTTAGCACAGATGTGCAAGTGCTAACCCAACTCTCAGAAACTTATCCGATTGCAGAATACGTTCTGGAGTATCGTCAGTTAAAAAAATTACTCTCAACTTATGTAGAATCTTTGCCAAAGCTAATCTATCCTCCAACTGGTAGAATACACACTACTTTCAATCAAACAGTAGCTGCTACGGGACGCTTGTCATCAACAGATCCAAATTTGCAGAATATCCCAATACGCTCTGATCTTGGCAAAGAAATACGTAGGGCTTTCGTACCGAAGGATAAAAACGGGATTATATTCTCTGCCGACTATTCACAGGTGGAACTTAGAATTATGGCATTTATATGCGGGGATATTCAACTAATTGATAGCTTCAAAAATGGTTTGGATATTCATGCTGCTACTGCCTCTCGGCTTTTCAATGTTGATCTCAAAAAAGTAGATCAAGATATGCGACGCATAGCCAAAACAGTGAATTTTGGTATAATGTATGGTTTAGGAAGCTATGGATTATCCCAAAGATTATCCTTAGACAGGAAAGAATCAAAAGATATAATAGATAGCTATTTCGAGAAATATCCCGGAATACGCAAATATATAGATGATACAATTAAATTCACTGAGAAAAATGGTTATGCAGAAACTCTACTCGGAAGACGAAGATTTTTTCCTGATATTAATAGCTCAAATAATAATCAGAAAACTGCTGCAGAACGCGGTGCTATTAACATGCCTATCCAAGGTACAGCTTCTGATATGATGAAAATAGCAATGATTGCGATTGACAAAGAAATGAGAAATCGTAAAATGAAATCGCTAATGATGATACAGGTACACGATGAATTAGTATTCGAGGTATTGAATAATGAACTTGAGGAGTTAGCAGAATTAGTTAAAAATAAAATGGAAAATGCTCTATCTTTGGGCGATGTTCCAGTAGTTGTTGACACTGGCACAGGGAGTAACTGGTTCGAGGCACATTAATTTTTCTTAGAATGATATTATTGGATTACACATGACTGCAATAAAAAAAATAAATATAGCAGATAAGTTAGACCTTATTAAAGATGTTTGGAAACCAGCTATTGTTGGAGAGTTGAACGAGCAGCACGTTAAACTCGCTAAAATTCATGGTGAGTTTGTCTTCCATAAACACGAGAACGAAGACGAATTATTCCTTGTGGTTAAAGGTAAAATGAGAATGGATTTGGAAAATAAATCAATTGAAGTTAATGAAGGCGAGTTCATTATTATCCCAAAAGGTATAACTCACAGACCATTTAGCGAGGAAGAAACACATTTACTTCTATTTGAACCAGCTTCGACACTAAACACAGGCAATATTAGAAACGAAATGACTCTTGATGATTTAGAGGAAGTGTAACTAACTCCTTTTTTCAAGGTAATTAACAGAAAGGAGTGATAATGATTTGATTATTGAATTTATTCCTAACAAAAAACTATTGATAATCCTAATTATTCTTGTGAAATTTAAGTAACTATCACATATAGAATAATTGAACTCCTTACTTCAAATTCTCTAAAGTCGTTTATGCGTGATACATTATTCAATGGGGCAGAATATGTATTCATCAAAAAAACAAATAACTAACGGCTAATAGCGAAAAGCTAATAGCCGTTAGCATATATAAAACTAAATCATTCTTCTCCAAACGAACCAACCACCAACACCGGCGAGCAATCCGATGAAGATAATAACTGCCCATTCGGTAAGAGTTGGTACCGTTGTTCCATTTAGGATTGGAGATACATTGCCTCTTGTCCATACACCTGGACGGTCATCTGTCATGCAAGTAAAGTTTGACATATCGGCAAATTCTGATTGAGATAACCCACTAAGACCTGATGGAGGATCGGGAGTAGTAACACTATATCCTACAGCAGTACTGTTTACTGAGGTATTCCAAAAATCACATGTATAACCATTACCATAATTGATTCCAGTAAAGCCACCAAAATCTGAATTACCGGACGCTGATCCATAAGCGTAAGAGTAATCTATACTACCATCGCTTACTGCGCCACCAACAAAACCACCAACATATTGATATCCCATTGCATTACCAGTACTGTAGCAACTCTCTATGTGTTCGCAAACATTAGCTCCAACAAAACCACCGACAGGTCCAAGACCTTCTACATTGCCAGTACAATAACACTCAATGATTTCATACTCAGATTCAGAACAATCATAGGACCCATTTTGAGCAATCTCGTTAAAAGCATCGTTAGGATCAACCTTACTATTTATTCCAGCAAAGCCACCTATGCCTTCCCCTTGATATGAATTCCCGTTTAAAATGTTATTTGGAGGATCATCAACTAAACTATAACCCGTTACATTTCCTTTTGCAGAGCAGTTTTTAATCAGTTTATTAACTTCAACTGTTGGTTTATTTGGTATTTGATCACGATCTTGTTGAATATAACCATTACTTCCAACGAAGCCACCAACAGCTTCAGCACCATAAACTCTACAATCAGCATGAGTGTTTAATATCTCGCCGAGATTAGCACCAACAGCTCCACCAACAAATGAATATCCATACATACTACCATCAACGTAGCAAGAATGGATTTTACCAAAGTTGGCACCAGCTATCCCACCAATATAATCTTGAGTAGGTCCATTGTTTGGAATATTATCTCCGGCTTGAAGAACACTCAGATTTTTCAATGTTAAATCATGAACAAATCCAGTCGTTCCTATTAATCCAAAGAAACCAGTGTAATCATAAGTGCCATAACGCAGATTTGAGATAGTATAGCTATTTCCATCGAAGGTTCCTGTAAAAGGAGTGTACATATCTCCAATTGGGGTAGCAAGACTTTCACAAGCGTCGAACCAATCAATATCTGCCATTAAAATGATGTGTGCATCCCAATAGCAGCTGCTACATGAAAGAGTTTCTGGTCTCATAAATTCACGCAAATCGTCAATATCTTCGATTCTGTAAGGATCATCTGCTGTTCCTGAACCTGGTAGTCCAGTGCATGTTTCACAATCAACTGAAATAGCTGAATAAGAAAAAGCGATAAACAAAAAAAGTATTACTATTCTTTTCATTGGAACCCTAAATAAGTTAGTAAATAAACAATAATATACAGATTAGTGCAAATATAATATATTTATAACTATTATGCAAAGTTTTGATGAAAATAGAAGTACATTAAAAAAAAACCAACCACATAGACACTACGTAGCTGGTATTATAAAAAAATATAAAAATCAATAATTTACACTATATCCACTAATTCAACATCAAAAACTAAATCCTTGCCTGCAAGTGGGTGGTTAGCATCGAGAAAGATGCTGTTATCGCCAATCTTGTGTACTAACACATTGAATTGCTGCCCATCTGGGTTTGACATAGTTAATGTCTGCCCGACCTGTGGGTTAACATCCGGTGGGATGTTGTCATTTGCTATTTCAAAAACCATATCATCTCTTCTTGATCCATAAGCATTTTCGGAATTGATACTTACTTCCTTTACATCACCAACTGTCATACCTTCTACGCCCTGCTCGAAACCAGCAATTACCTGTTTCTCGCCAAGAGTGAATTGCAATGGTTCTCGGTCTTTAGAAGTATCAAATATTTCACCGTTTGTTAATTTTCCTGTGTAATGAACTTTTACTGTGTCGCCGGTTTTTGCCTGTGACATGTATCCTCCGTCTTTTAATAAAAATGATAAATCTTGAGCTTATTAACGGCTAAAGTTTTTTTTTCTTTTATTTTGTTGTAAAATAATACCAGCAACAATCAATGTAAGCCCAATAAAAGTAGAAGATAATATTTTTTCCCCAAGAATTAATCCGATAAAGAGCAAAGAAAGAAATGGCGATAAATATATAAGATTGCTTACCTGTGCTGTAGTTTCTGAAAGTTTCAAAGCCATTAGCCATAGCACAAATGTTATACCCATTTCAAATAAGCCGATATAGCTAACTGCGAGAAAACCATTAAAACTTGGAATCGTGATATTATTAGTAATAAGACAATATATAAAAATGAATATAAAGCCGAATATGAAATTGAATAACAACTTGGTTACTTCTTCTCTTTTATCCTTGATATTAAAAATCCAAAATAATGACCAGATAAACGAGCTACCAACAGCAAGAACAACTCCAAATTCATTCGTAAAGTTGAGATCAAAAGGATCACCATGAGTTGCTATCAATATTACACCTACGAAGCTAATAAATATTGCCGATATACTTCTAAAACCAATTTTTTGTTTTAGAATTATAATTGATAGTAAAACAATAACAATAGCCCATGAGTAATTCAAAGTCAATGCCTCCTGAGCTGGTAACAATGAGTATGCTTTGAAAAGAACAAGATAATATAAAAAAGGATTAAGAAAGCCCATCCAAATTGAACGTATATGATCCTTTGCACTCCAATTTCTAATCTGTTTGATATTACCTGTACTTAGCGATATAATAAATAATATAATAATTGATATGCCAGTAGAGTAAAACAATAGAGAAGAATAATTAATAATTGAAAGTGCAATTTTAAATGCAGTTGCGACCGTTGACCACAAAAAAACTGCTGTCAACGCAAATAAATATGCTTTAGTCTGATTACTCATAATTTAATTAAAATAAGAAACTATATTACTCGTCAGCAATATAGTTCGTAATTGAACGTTATTGAAATAAAATGAAATACTTTTTTAACATAATAGTCTATACACAAATAATAATGTTAATTTTTTTACAAAGGGTAAAATAATGCAAGTTGAACACTTAACAAAACAAACTTTTCTCGAAAAGATTTTTGATTATGAGAAAAAACAGGAATGGAGCTATCAAGGAGATAGACCTGCGGTTATAGATTTTTACGCAGACTGGTGTGGGCCATGCAAAATGGTTGGTCCAATAATGGAAGAACTAAGCAATGATTACAATGGGAAAGTAGATATTTACAAAATCAACACCGAAGAAGAGCAAGAATTGGCAGCCATATTTGGTATTCGTAGCATTCCTTCCGTTCTTTTTATTCCAGTAGGGGATAAGCCAAGAATGTCTGTTGGGGCTATGCCAAAAGAAGGATACCAGAAAGCTATTAACGACGTACTCGGTGTTCCAAATTCTGAACAAAGTAACTAAGAATATTATGAATAAGTACATGAAGATGATTGGATTCGCTCTGATTGGAGCTATAGCGGGTTATGCATATTATTATTTCGTTGGATGCGATGGTGGCACATGCCCTATTACCTCCAATTGGCATGTTTCTACACTTTATGGAAGCTTGATGGGGTTGGTTCTTGGATTTCCAACAAACAGTAAAACCAAAAAAAATAATGACAAAGGAGATGATCTCAATGCAGATAACTAAAGACATAACAATAGCAGAACTTATTAACAAAAAGCCAGTTTCGGTAAAATATTTAATGGATAAAGGCATAAAATGTATTGCCTGCGGCGAACCCGTATGGGGAACGCTTGAATCCGAATCGAAAAGAAAGGGCTTTAGCGAAGATGACATTAACACATTTGTAAAAGAACTGGGCGATCTTCAGAACTAAATTCTCTTATAGCAACTCCATCATAGTAAACCCTGCATATTTTAATGTGGGGTTTGCTTTTTGGTGATAGATAGTATTATTTCTTCTATCTGCCATTCATTTCAAAATCTCACTATATACTTTTCTAAATAGGTTTTCATTAATTGAAAAAAGTCCAAATTTTTTCTTATTTTGTGGTTTATGGTTTATTAACCAAATGATATAGATTTTCTATGAAAGATGAACTTGAGCAGATTAAAAGCTCGGTTAAATGGTTAGATCAGAAATCGCCTAAAACTTCTATCACTTTGTTTTTGGTGCTGTCGCTCTTTGTTCTTTCATGGTGCTATGCAATATCACTTATCACTGGATCCATCGGTTTCTTGGCTTTCGGAACCATTTCATTGGCATTCTTTATCTCAAAAATATTTTTCATGGGAGCTGTCAAGAAAAGATTATCGGCACCAATTGAATTCCAAAATTATGGCAGTGGTAAGCATTGGAGCTTATCTGTTTTTATATCCATAATTCTTTTCTCAGCTAACGCAGCTTTCATCTTATTCCTAATAATAATTGATTATAATCTAAAAATTGATAACACTCATTTTTCTTGGGGTATATTTATTTCAATTTTTAGCACCATTAGTGCTTATTTTGTATGGCAATATCAGAAAAGATCATTTAAAAACAGTAATTTCGAGATATTAAAATATGATTCATCTGATTCAAAAGAATTTTTCGAGTTTCTATTAATCTTCACAGTATTGATCTCAGCTGGTCAATGGCTGATTAATAATCACTACTTCGAACCTTTTGTAATTGATAGCATTTTGGCTTTTTCATTTTCTTTTGGAGTAGCCATCAATTCCTTTAAGAATCTAAAAGAAGCAATAGTACAGCTACTGGATAAGCCCGTTTCCGAAGATATACAATTTGATGTTATCGCTGCTGTATCTGAAAACATAAAAATTATGTGCGAGTTCCGTGCCATCCATACCAGGAAATCTGGTGGAGATGTTTTCATAGAAATTGATGCTGTATTACCTCACGATTATACTTTGGATCAATGCTATATATTAGAGGAAAACTTAAGGAATTCACTATTAAAAAAGCATCCTGACGCTCAAGTGCGACTATACCCTATTCCGTGCAAAGTGGATTGCATATATGAAAGCACTGTTAATTGCCCCATTGGAAAACAAAAACAAGAAAGAAATACGAAATGAGCAAGCAAAGAGATTCATCAATTACTTCGCCTATTCCTATGCCTGAGGATGAGCTGGACAGAGCGCTTAGACCAAAAGTATTTGATGATTTTACCGGACAAAAGAAAATAGTAGATAATTTGAAGATATTTATCGAAGCAGCTAAAAAGCGTGGGGAATCTTTGGACCATGTCCTTTTAACTGGTCCTCCGGGCTTGGGCAAAACGACTCTAAGCTATATTATATCTCGCGAAATGGAAAGTAGTATCAAGACTACATCAGGTCCCGTACTCGAAAAGCCAGGCGATCTTGCTGGGTTGCTTACTAACCTTGATGAAGCAGATGTATTGTTTATTGATGAGATACATCGCCTATCCCCCATTGTTGAAGAATACTTATACTCGGCTATGGAAGAATTCAGGATTGATATAATGATTGACTCTGGCCCATCGGCTAGAACAGTACAACTCAATCTTCCAAAATTCACTCTGATTGGTGCTACGACGCGGGCTGGATTGCTTACAGCTCCTCTTCGCTCTCGCTTTGGAGTTACTAACCGTTTGGATTATTACTCGGCTGAAGACCTTTTCAAAGTTGTAAACAGATCAGCGATGATATTGAACGTACCTATCGAAACAGCTGGTGCTTCTGAGATTGCCTCGCGATCAAGAGGAACTCCTAGAATTGCAAACAGATTACTTCGTCGCACCAGAGATTTTGCGGAAGTAAAAGGCGATGGAACTATTACTCTGGAAATAGCTCAAATCGCACTCGAAGCTCTCGAAGTAGATGAGTTCGGCTTAGATGAAATGGACAAGAGAATACTTCTTGCTATAATAGAAAAATTCAGCGGTGGTCCTGTTGGTTTGAATACTGTTGCCGTTGCTGTTGGAGAGGAAGCAGGAACAATCGAAGAAGTCTATGAGCCATTTCTGATCCAGCAGGGGTTTATGAAAAGGACTCCACGTGGCAGAATGGCTACCCATCAGTCTTACAAACACTTTGGCAAAAAGAGGAGAGATGAAGAAAGCACCGAGCAACTGTTTTAATCTTAGAAAGTAAGACCATTGCAAAATAGAAGAAAATCCCCCTTTGTCCCCCTTTTAAAAAAGGGGGAGATTTTCATGATAATTATATATCAATGGCTTACTCCCTCCCGTACTTGTAAGGGAGGGTCGGGGAGG
>Ga0272443_10004649_pt1 | contig 14741 bp, 13 predicted proteins | sample SSMAcet12_FD_193581 | JGI IMG/M metagenome (GOLD analysis project Ga0272443, IMG submission 193581) | Marine sediment archaeal communities from Little Sippewissett salt marsh, Falmouth, MA, United States - SSM-Acet-12 | ecosystem: Environmental > Aquatic > Marine > Wetlands > Sediment ...
GGCACAGAATGGAAAGCCGCGTCGAAGGACGAAGAGCTATTCGAAGGTCACGATGGAGCCTCCGGCAAAGTGAAATGGACCGGGACCCGGGCTGACCTTGTCTTCGGCTCGAACTCTCAGCTTCGGGCGGTTGCGGAGGTTTACGCAAGTGAGGATTCTCAGCAGAAATTCGTAGACGATTTCGTGGCCGCTTGGGCCAAGGTCATGAATCTCGATCGTTTCGACCTCGACTGAGTCTGACCTATAGTACAAACATCCGGGGGGCCGGTTACATCGGCCTCCCGGAATTCTTAATGCCGCGCACGAGCCATTCCAACATCCAATCACATAATTGCGGCAAACACATTAAAACATTCCTTCATTTAGTCGTTTTATTGACTGTTGCGGAGGACCCTATTATTAGATTCCCCTTTCTTAACAGCAATCATTATGATAATAGAGTCGTATAATCCATTATAATCAAGGTATTCTCCCGAAAGTCATTGATCTCTATCTGTTGGCCGGAAACCATTGGCAATTAGGGAGCGGCCTTTCTCGATCAGAAAATATCCGGAGGTCAACATAAGGAGATAATGTTATGAAACTGCAAAAAGAAGAGATTCCAATTGCATTGGAAATGCCGGTTGCAACATTTCGTGCTACTGAATGGGGTGATACGGCAGTTGCCTTTGTCAAGCTGACAGCCGGCGCTGATGCCACGCCGCTGCTTCAGGGATTACATGACGATCACTGCCAGTGTCCTCACTGGGGCTATATGCTTGAGGGTGCGATTCATGTCCGTTACAGTGACGGCAAGGAAGAAGTCTGTCGTGCCGGAGAGATGTTTTACTGGCCGGCCGGTCATACGGTCTGGGTGGAGGAAGATACCTCATTTGTTGAATTCAGCCCGAAAGAATCGTTGAAAGAAGTCTACGATCATATCGGCAAAAAACTCGCTTCCGTTTCGTAAGGATTTGATGCAGAAAGAAATGCCCCTGAGTTTCGGGGGCTTTTTTGCTATCCAGGATCGGCCCCGACATTAGGCTCCGGCTATTTTTATCAAATCCGCAATTCAGTTCCAGGTCATCCGCTCTCTCATCAGCAGAAGGTGTTGCAAAGCAATATAGTAGAAAAGCCCGGCCGATAAAACCTTTTGATGTTTGGCAATCATCGGCGGAGAGTCTTCGAGTTTGGAGGATTGAGTTCGCCGGGGAAAACCCCGATAAAATCAGGCTCCTTCATCGACAGCGCTACCCATGACATGATGACAAATCGCCCTCAACTAATATGGCTGATTCATCATCGCAGTGGAGATGGATGAGAATTAATCTTGTGCGACGGTCCTATTTCTGCGATATTGGCATGATGGACGATGATTCGAGCGAACTCAACCCCGAGACTCAGGAGAATGTCAGTCCGGAATCGAGACGCCGTCGGCGGCACACAGATCCGCGCATTCAGTTATATCAGGATCAATTACGCCGGCTTGCCTCAGAGCTATCACTGGCAGAGGCACGAGAGCGGCGGGAAATCGCATCCGATCTGCACGATCACCTGGGTCAGGCCCTGGCCTATGCCTGCCAGAAAGTCAGCGCTCTTCAGGGCAATGCCGTATTCTCGGGTATGGAAGAGGATCTTGCCGAAATCGTGGCTATCCTTACCCGTTCTATCCGCTACACACGCAATCTCACGGTTGAGATAAGTCCTCCGGTTTTATACGAACTTGGGATTCCTGCTACAATCGACTGGCTTGCCGAAAGGGCACGCCAAAGGCACAAGCTCCGCGTGCAATCGACGCAGTCGGGGATTCCACAAACCATGGGGGAAGACATCCGCGTCTTTGTGTTCAAGGCGCTGCAGGAGTTGATTGCCAACGTTGCCAAACATGCCCGGACCGATCAAGTGGTAATCCATACGACGTGGAAGGCCGAGCGGTTCGAGATAGTGGTGAGCGACAAGGGATGCGGTTTTGATACCGCGAAGTTCGGCGGCAGCTTTACAGAAGATAGTTGTTTCGGGCTGTTCAGTATCCACGAACGCCTTTCTTACATAGGCGGCGACCTGATAATCGACTCCACCCCCGGAGCCGGGACAAGAATTTCAATCTTAGCACCGTACCAAACTTCTGACGAGGCCGCCCGTGACGAAAATACTTCTTGCCGATAATCACAAGCTCCTGATCGATGGCCTCCGGTCTTTGCTGGAGCGGCTCTCGGATATTGAGATCTCAGGAGTCGCCCTGGATGGGATCGAAGCGGTGAATCTCGCTCTTCGCGATCACCCCGATATCATCCTGATGGACATTTCGATGCCCCGATTGAACGGTCTTGACGCCACCCGAAAGATCCTTCGCGAACTGCCCCAAACGAAGATAATAATACTCTCGATGCATGACGATAGACGATACATCGAAGAAGCTCTCCGCTTTGGCGCCAGCGGATACGTGCTCAAGGAGTCGGCCGTCAATGAAGTCCTGGAAGCTATCAGGAGAGTGCGGAACGGAGGCCTGTTTTTCAGTCAGGCAGTGCGCGACCAGGTCCTCCGCGATTATATACATTCGATTCGAGACGACGTCATGCCCTTATCATCACCCCTCAGTGTCAGAGAACGCGAAGTCCTCCAGCTCCTGGCTGAGGGAAAGTCGACCAAGGATATGGCCGGCGAATTAAATGTAAGCATCAAAACGATCGAGAGCCACCGTAAAAAAATAATGGACAAGCTGAATCTGCACAGCATTGCCGAGCTGACGAAATATGCTGTTCGCGAAGGACTTACGCCACTGGAATAATGTCGTTTGGCGGTTCTGGCCCCTTTCCCGGGCTATCCTCGCCCAATAAGGGAATTAGCAGCCTATAATCAGGCAATGCCTGATATCCTGCCCGGTGCATTTCAGACTATATTGCCTTCTAACCTGGTTAGGAGGAGAACTATATGTTTGACACGGGTAATACTGGTTTTATGCTTGTCGCCACCAGCCTGGTCATGCTGATGACCCCCGGGCTGGCGTTCTTTTACGGCGGTCTGGTGGGACGAAGAAATGTCCTGTCCATCATGATTCAGAGTTTCGTATCGATGGGCGTCACCACCATACTCTGGTATGCTGTCGGTTTCTCTCTCTGCTTCAGCGGCGGCGAGGGAGGGATTATCGGAAATCTGGACATGGCATTTCTTCGGGGAGTAGACGCCACCACGCCATTCGGTGACGGTCAGATTCCCATGTATGTCTTTTTCGCATATCAAATGATGTTTGCCATCATCACACCGGCGCTGATTACCGGGGCATTTTCTAATCGGGTTCGGTTTCCGGCCTACCTTATCTTCCTTGTCGCCTGGCTGCTGTTTGTCTATTTCCCGTTCGTACATATGATCTGGGGCGGCGGGTTGCTTGCGGAATGGGGCGTTCTTGATTTTGCCGGCGGCATCGCGGTCCACAACATTGCCGGAATGGCGGCATTAGCCTCGGTGATGTTCGTGGGGAGAAGGCGCATTATTGAATCCGGTCCCCACAGTATCCCATTGGTGGCGCTTGGTACCGGTCTGCTCTGGTTCGGCTGGTATGGTTTTAACGCCGGCAGCGAACTCCAGGTGGATTCCATTACGGTTCTGGCATTTGTCAATACCGACGTTGCCGCTTCATTCGCGGCAATCTCCTGGCTATTCCTCGAATGGAACCTGATGAAGAAACCGAGATTCGTGGGTCTTCTGACCGGTGCCGTCGCAGGTCTCGCCACCATTACGCCGGCGGCCGCCTATGTTTCCACCAGTTCGGCGGCAATCATCGGTATCGCGGCCGGCCTCGTCTGCTACGCTGCCGTCAGCTTAAAGAACAAACTGCACTGGGACGACGCTCTCGATGTATGGGGGGTTCACGGGGTCGGCGGTGCTCTTGGTATTTTCATGCTCGGAATTCTCGGGAGCACGGCGGTAAATCCGAATGGAGCCGACGGCCTGATCTTTGGCGGAAGCAGTTTCTTTTTCAAGCAGTTTGTCGGTATCGTGGTGTCGTCGCTGTACGCCTTTATTTTCACCTATGCCATGCTCTGGTTAATCAATAAAATCACCGTTGTCAGGACAACTGAAGTTGAGGAAACGACCCTTGATGAATCACTCCATGGCGAAAACGCCTATCTTAATTAAGAGAATAGCGAAGGAGACACAATGATGACAAAGAAAGCAATATATCAAGCAGTGATGACAGCTCTATTGGTGCTCGTCATCATAAAAGCCCCGGTTGCCGGAGATCAGGTTACTATCAATACGGGAGTCGATATTTACAGCAGGTACGTATGGCGGGGACTCGACATCGCCAACACTCCCTCGATCCAACCATCATTATCAGCCGGTTATGGAGGGTTTGAAATCGGTGTCTGGGGAGCTTATACACTCTCCAATGAAGCCAGTGAGAGCGATGAAGTCGATTTCTGGTTAGGTTACACGGTGCCCCTAAAAAACAGCGCTTCGGTCCAATTGCTGATCACCGACTATTACTTCCCCAACGCCGGAATCGACTTTTTCAATTTCAACGATCATGATGCGGTTGACGACAATTCCCTCCCCGACCCGGGCGCCCACACGCTGGAACTGGGTTTGAGTTTCACCGGACCCGAATCCTTTCCGGTCACTTTATCGGGCTACGTCAATGTATACAACGATGCCGGTAACAATACTTATTTCCAGATCGACTATCCGCTCTCTGTTGGAGAAGCTGAACTTGGGTTCATCTGCGGCGCTTCGGGGGGAAGTAAAGACAATCCGGATTACTACGGCACGGAGGACTTCAGCGTCATCAATGTCGGTCTTAGCGCCGTCCGTAACATAAGGGTGAGCGACAGTTTTTCGATTCCGCTGAATATGTCGCTGGTCATTAATCCGAATCAGGAAATTGCGCACATGATTGTGGGGTTGAGCTTCTGACATACATCGGAAGCGATCTTTGAACAACTTCATGGATGGTTGTCCGACAGCCGATCATTCCGGCTTCAGCCATCTTTTATTCTTCGCCGCGAGATCGACATGGATGTCAGGTACCATGGATCCCGCCATCCCGCGCAAATAGTCTTCCAATATAAAAAACCCCCGGCGGTGCATCGTTCCGCCGGGGACATCAAGAGAGATTGAAATGTGAGAGGTCATTCTATTTAAGCAACAACATCCTTCTTGAAACACTGAATTCGTCGGTAGTAAGACGGTAGAAATAGACACCGCTCGAAACATTTTCTCCATCCCATTCCACCGAGTATTCTCCCGCCGAATAGAATCCTTCGGCAATACTGGCCACCTGTTGCCCGAGAATATTGTAAACATCGATTCTGACATTCGAAGCCGACGGCAGGCTGAACGCAATTATCGTAGTCGGGTTAAACGGATTCGGATAGTTTCCAAGACTGAACCCTTTCGGTAAGGAACCATCTACAAGCCGAGCCATACTGTATACCGGTCCGCTTTCGCAGGCTTCGGTAACGGAATTGGCCGCGGCGTTATAGGTGTAGCCGGAATAAACGATATCGGTAACCGTGAAACACCAATCACCTGGATAGACCTTGGTGCGATCGGAAGTAATCGACGCCACTCCGGTCGTCCCGGTCGTCGCGGATTTTACATTAGTATTGGGAGCATTAAAATATCCATAAACCACGGCGCCGACCACTGGATTGTTATTCTGATCCAAAACCGTGACCTGTGCTACGCCGCTCTTCTGATTATTTCCGACCCGGTAGACATATATATCGCTGACATGCATGCTGTTGGCAACACCCGGTTCCACCGTTATATATGCAGTCCTGGTTGCAACATCGGAACCGCAGCCGTTCGACGCGGTCAATGAAACGGTGTAAACTCCTTCGTCGGTATAAGTGTAGCTCGGATTTTGTACCATAGAGCTGCCACCGTCACCGAAATTCCAGCTCCATGAAGTCGGATTGCCGGTCGAGAGATCGGAGAAGTCGACCGTCAGCGGGGCCGTCCCGGCAGTGGGGGCTCCGTAGAAATCGGCCGTAACGACGTCAGAAACAGTAATATATGAGGTTTTGACTTCAGTATCGTTACAGGCCGCCGAGGTTACGGTCAGGGTAACGGTGTAATTGCCTGGTGAGTTGTATTGATAAGTCGGATTCTGCGAAGTCGAACTTCCGCCGTCGCCGAAATCCCAGCTCCAAGAGGTGACCGGACCGGCTGAAGCATCGCTGAAGGCTACGGTCATCGGAACGCAACCTGAAGTTGGATTACCATTGAAATCGGCGGAGACATCGCATCCGCCTCCGACGGCATCAAGACAGGCCCGCGCATCGATAATTCCAACTCCGACATACTTCGATGACTGATCGTATGGTTTGGAGTTGTTCATAATCAGATCCCATTTGTCCTGGGCGGTCAGGGTGGGATCATATGATTCAAGTAATCCGACGACACCCACAACATGGGGACAGGACATCGAAGTGCCGTCCATGAGCGAAATATAGTCGCCGGAGGGATCGTCGGAGTTGTGATAAGTACTCAGAATATTGACCCCCGGCGCCGCGATATCGACCCATGACCCGTAGGTCGAGAAGCTGGCGGGATCGCCGTTTTGATCGGTAGCACCGACATCAAGACAGTCTTCGCGGGCGCCAAGATAATCGGCCTCGGTATTATTGGCATTACCGCAAGCCACAATAACCATAACGTCGCGGGCCAGAACGGCATCGACCGCAGGGCCGATCAATGATGAAGAACCCCATGAACAATTCACGGCGGCAACATTAACCCCTTTATCAACCATCGTGGCGATATAGTAAAGGGCTTCGGCAACCATATCCATATACATCACGCCGCCGCGACGGGTTGAATACCCCGCTCTCAGGCACATGATTTTCACGCCGTTGGCGATATCGTCGGTGGTTCCGTTGTTCCAGCCGCCGGCAATTCCGGCCACGCCAAAACTCGGATCGTTGTTTGTAATGGCGGCAATCGTTCCGGCGACATGGGTTCCATGTCCGCCATGATCGGAAGGATCATTATCTACTGTGCCACAGTCGGAATCGACACACTGGAAGGCGGCATCGACAAAATCGTAACCAATGACATCGTCGACATAGCCGTTGTTGTCATCGTCGATGCCATTGCCCGGTATTTCACCGTTGTTTACCCAGATATTACCATTGGTACTGTTATCATCAGGTCCGGGAGGATTGGTCCCGCCGAGATCATAGTGATAGTACCTGACGCCTCCGTCGATAACGGCACAAACGACATCGGGATCACCGGTCTCCAGATCCCAGGCCATGTCCGCTTCGACGCTGTATGTATCCCAATAGTGCCACTGGTCATAAGGAAATTCCGGCGGAGGATTATCATAGTATCCGTCGTTTGGGGTGGCATTTACCAGGTACATTCCGACCGGATCGACCTTTTCCACCATGGGTAACTTACGAAAGGCTTCCATTACATACTCAAGCTGACCTTCGGGAAAGCGGACTTTATATTTTCGCGCCAATTCACGGTCTGCACCATGTTTGGAACGAACCATTTCAGCCTGGGGAAACTGTCTCCCGAAATGATCGATTTGAAATTCGCGGTTTATTTCAGATAAAGATTTATCTTCGAGGGTGGGTGATATTCCTTCCTTGAATGTCACGATACACCGATCAGGGGCATATCCAATGAAGGAAGGACCGAATTCCCGGTCGACTTTTATGACATTATCAGCGTAGGACAAACTTGATAGAATCAGAAATGCCATAAAAATAGATATTGTCAATCTTTTCATTTTTCCTCCGATGAAGCGGTGGTGGGTTAAGTTTTGGATCCTATTGGGTTCGTCTAAATATTTTCTTATCACCCCCTAATTAATTAGAAAGTTCAAATGGCATTCACCATTAGCCAACCGGGAATTGCAGTAATCTCCATCTTGAATGAAATATTCAGGTTCTATCGCCCATCTCCCGAATAACAGTTTAAAGCCATAAAAAAACTGCTAAGTCCACTATTCAGGTGGAGTTAAGACGGGCAAAAAATACCCTGAAAGTTGAATTTTTTGGATTTTCGCATTGGGCCAGGACGGTACAAGAAAAAGCCCCCAAATCAGGGGGCTTCTTAAAGAACCGATATTTTGATGCTCAGTCACAACGTCCGCAGCGAGGACCGTGATGAAAAACTCGATTCATAAAGTATTCGATATCAAATCCGTCAACAATACCATCGCAGTTCATATCCGGATTGCCGGGAGCGACCGGCGGCGGTCCCTGGCCGAAAACATAATCTATCAGGCGAATAACATCATTGATATTGACTTCACCATTACCATCCAAGTCCCCCGACTTGGTCTGACTGGTCTGAAATTGACCGGTCACGGCATCATAGGCATTGACTTTTCCATATCCATAGATCGCATCAGGCGCAAGCAAGATTCCCCAATCGAATTCGACTGACGCTGATTGGCGAATATGATCCTGCATAATGAAGGTGGAATAATCCGGGTTGATCTCTTTGACCAAAGCACAAACCGCCGATACTATCGGAGCGGCAAAAGATGTCCCGCTCCAGGTTCCCCACTCATTTTCGCCGGCCAGCGCACTGTACAGGTTTACGGATGGAGCACAGATATCGATATAATCGCCGTAATTCGAAAAAGCGGCGATATAGTCAGTTTCGTCTATTCCCGATACGGCGATAACCCCGGGAATTGCGGCAGGATAGGATTCGATATTCAATCCATTGTTTCCGCTGGCCGCAACCATCGCCGCTCCGTTCATTATTGCCTGGTTAACGGCCTGGGCCATAATTCGATTCGGCTCCGTAATTCCAAAACTCATATTAATAACATCGGCCCCCTGTTCGACGGCATGGTAAATTGCCTCGGCAATAGCATACGTATTGCCAATACCGTCGCTGTTGAAGGCCCGTAAAGGCAAAATCTCGCAATCGGAACCGATTAGAGCGATTAAACCGGCAACGAAAGTCCCGTGCCCTTCATATAAGCCCGGTTCATAACTCGGATCACTGTCGTTGTCCATAAAATCCCAACCGGATGATAGAAGTCGCGGCGCCAGTAAAGGATGAGTAAAATCAACTCCATTATCGATTAATGCCACTTTAACTCCCGCTCCGGTCGCAAGATTCTGGGCGGGGCCAACATCGAGCGAACTAATTGAAACCTGTTCATAAAAATCAACCGGCTCTACCCCCATTAAGAAGGGCCGAGGCCCGTCATCGGGAAAAGATATACTCATCTGGAAACTCTCGGGAAGCTCAACAGAATAATTCGGTTCAACGAATATGACTAGCGAATCCACCTCGAGCTCGGAAATGACGGCACCGATATCTCCGGTACTATCAATCTCGATGAGAAAGGTTTGTGAACCCGGAATACTATCCCGAACATGGGCCCCGCTGCCATTCAGCAGATCTTCGGGCTTTCCGTTCTGTGTCATTTTAAGGATCGCTTCGCCTGGTATCGGGGCGGACAAAACAGAACCTAACTGAAAGAGGAAGAGAAAAAGAATAATTGCCGATGCGGCCAGGAACTCTCTTTTGGTTTTCATACAAATATCTCCCGGAATATCACATTCCCAACATCACAAACGGTGCCCAAAAAGCAGGGTTGTCGTTAATTGCGCAGGTTTCATTCAAGGCCTTTTGAAATGCCGTTGATATATTCTTAGTATTTCTAAGCGCTTTATAAAACTCAGTCATAAATATCAGGCTTACTTTATCGGAAATTGGCCATAACGAGGCGAGAACAGAGTCGGCACCTCCCGTGTAGAATGCTTTGGCAAGACTGAACGAGTTGCCATAATATATACCGGGAGCGGCTGTTTGACAACCGGAAAGTGTTACCAGGCGGGCTTTTATGCCGGCACCGAAAAGGTCAAAAGGAAAAAACGGACCGTCCTGCATCATAATCCTCGAAAATAGCGGGTTTTCCGAAGATCTTGAAGCATGAGTCGCAATGTGGACAAATCCGCCCGCTCTTTGGAGTTCCTGGCGCAGGTTTTCAATATTGGCCCGTTGATCAAGGTAAATCCTTGCCGAAGGGAAAACTTTTTTGATGTTTTGCCCTTCCTGTATCGTTGCCGGAAGCCCGGAGTTAGCTGGTGCAAAGATGGCATTACCAGCCCGCAGCGAGAAATTACGGTTCCGCCAGGATCTTTGCAGATCATCCGGATTAATGATGGCCCGTAATTCGTATTCATCTTTTAGCCAGCCGCCATTATGATCGATCAGAGCCGGGAACGGTATCTGCGCCAAAACACCGTCAAGCAGCAATATGATCTTTTTTACATTTCCGGAAAGTCCCAGGGGCCTTATCAATATAGAATGAAGTTTTTCCAGGTACTGACGGATTACTTCTTTGTTCCGGAAGTTCCCTCCCGGGTGATGTACCGCCATCTCCATCAGAAAATGGAACTCACGAATATTCGTCTCCAGCTCGTTTTCAGTTACATGACATGAGACATAACGGGTTTCTTCAGGCGAGACGCAAAAGGCCCCAATCTTCCTTTCAACCGTGATGAAATTTATCAGGATTTCATCTTTTCCTATCATCTCCCTGTAATTTGGGGATAATCCGGGTTTAACCGATTCGGCACTTGCGGCAGGATACAGGTATGATCTGATCTTTCGCTCGGTATCCCAGAGCCTGTGCTCTTCGCGATAGAGAGTCCTGGAGCTTTCGATTTGCCGTTGATTACCTGTATTTATGCTATCCAATCTTTTCAGGGAGGCCCTCAATCTGTCGTGAGCATCGAGAAGATGTTCTGGGACCTCTTCCTGGATGGTATCGATAGGGACCGGTCGCCTGTTTAACAGAGCCATTGCCTTTGAATGCTGGAGGAACGACTTTTCGGCATTCTTTGTCTTTAACATGCAATTGACAGCGGAAAGATAGGTGGGATATTTATCGAATGCGAAGAAATAGCGGATTTCATCCGGAAAAATATTCTCAAGCATTTTTTCAATAATTGTAATCGCCTTCCGATAGTAGCCCAGGGCCCTTTTGGGATTGCCAATAGCAAGACTCGCTTCGCCGCAAATGTTAAGGATGTCATGTTTCTGGTAATTTAAGAGCTTTTTCTGTAGCAACAGATGCCCGAGTCTGAGAACCCCCTGATAATCCCCCTGGCGCAGATCCGCCGCCATGATTACTGTCCGGGCATCTACACTACGACGTCTGTCGCTACTCCGTTTAAAATTGGCATAGGCGGTCCGAGCCATCTCCCTGGCCTTAATGAATTTTCCGACAGACATCAATAAGCGCGCCCTCGTTATTTGAACCATTCCGAGCCACAGGCTGTTTTTTTCCAGCTTGAACAGCTTCTCGGCGCGGTTCAGATATTTGCCTGAGATTTGATGGTCCCCGAGCAAACGATATGTTTCCGAAACAAAATAGGCCGCCTTAGCCTGTTCATATCGCATCCGGAGATCCCGGAATCGGTTAAGAGCTTTTTCGCCGGACATTACCGCCGATCCATACTGGTTCAAATGAATATTGATTTCGGTTAGATCGAGCAGTGTCACCGCAGCCGATTTCTTGTCGTCCGAGCTTTCGAATATTTCAATTACCCGATCGAAGGTTTTCAGGGCGAGAGTGTACTTGTCCTTCAGAAAGTAGAGATAGGCCAGGGAATACTCCGCCTTTCCCGCCGCGAGATCCATCCCGCCTTCACGAAATTGTCTCGCTACGACCCCATACAGCTCCTCGGCAAGATCCAGTTGATTGAGGTTGGTATGAATATTTGCCCGGTTGAAATCGAGAATGGCCAGGGGTATCCCCCCCTTCTTCTTAAAGTAGCGGTGGGCCTTATTATAGTATTTCAGGGCCATTCTATTGCGATCGAGACGATGATAAATATTCCCGATATTGGTCAGAACCCGCGCGGCATTATACTCATTTCCCTTTCGCTGAAAATAGTTCAGAGCCCTTTTTCCGGTCCGAAGCGCCTCCTGATAATCACCGAGATACATCCGGACGTCCATGAGACCCTGTCGGGCCCGCGCCGCGGCATCGAAATTCCTTACATTGTTAAGCTGCTCGACTGCCTTGCCGTACAAGCGCAGAGCTTTTTTGCTTTCGCCCGACCAATGCAAATATCGGGCTTCTATTGCCAATAGCCGGGGACGATGAAAACGGGGAAGATAATTAAAACAAGTGGAAAGATGACCAAGATAGACTTTGACCTGCTTGAGGTTTGTCTGCAGAGTGCGGTTAACTGTTCCGTTGATATCTGAAACAAAGAGGGCAGCATCCCCATTGTATCGTTCCTTAAGGAATCTGTCGAATGCATCGGGAGATTTTATTGCCGATATTTCCGAAACTTCTATCATATTTCAAGCTGTAATTCGCCGATTGTGGAATCTCCCTCAAAAATCCGAAGACTGTAGTGCCCGGAGGATATTTTCGGAATTCTAAAAAGATAAAACTCGTTGGTTTTGGCGGCAATTCGCCGCCTCCCCCGGACCAGTTCGACCGATATGGACCGGCCCTGTTCAATTCCATTGATCTGACCGATCAATTCAAACGATTTCGGCGAAATCGGATAGAGCGACATTTCTATATCGCCGTCGCCCACCAGATATTTAAGCCTCCTAGTTTCGACTTCGGCCGGACGGATCCCTTCGGGGATCGGCAATAAGCCGGAATCGAAAATATTCACCCCATACTTTTTCCCCGGACCACAATTCCGTTTTTTTATATCTTCGAAAAGCCTGTCAAAAAGATCATGCGAAGGTTTCTTCATTTGAATCCAATCGGCTTCTCTGGCCTCGGATTTCAGGGCCTTAATGACCGCAATCATATTCTTCAAGGCGGGGTCATTTTCAATCTGCTTTTCGATCCGGGAATATTCATCCGGATCCAATTGCTCTTCGATATAATCAACCAGCTTACTAAACTCTATTTTCATATTCTTCATATTGCTCCCAACTATTTGGTCTTATCGAAGTCCTCAGAAAATACCCCGAATTTCCATTTTGTCTTACTCAGTACCTTATAAAGACGGGCCAGAATCTTCGCCCTGATCGGTCCAATTGAAGATACCGGCATTTTCAGTTTCTCCGATATCTCTTTATAGGATGGCTCCTCAGGATCCAAAAAAAGCATCATCACGAGCTTATAGTCCCGCTCCGAAAGTTGCGACATTGCTTCGAACAAAATCCCTCTTAGCTTGACGATCTCATAATCCTCGTGGGGGCTTCGGGAGGTTTCATCGGCAACCGATTCGATAGTCTGATCTCCATAGTATTCAACGATTTGAAGGCCCCGATAAAAATCAAAAATCTGTCTGCGAGTAATCGTTGCAACGAATGACAGGATCTTTTCAGGCGAACTGAGGGAATTGATACTGTTGACCAGCTGATATGACACTCTCCCGAAAATGTCGAAACTCTCATCGCGGGAAAGATTACTTTTGCGGCAAAGATTAAAAACGACAGGGCCAATCAGATCGATCAATTCATGCCAGGCTCTTTTATCACCTTTGCGACATAGATCAATTAGGCGTTCCAGGAAATCTCTTCGGTTGTCGCCCATTATTGTACTCACACCTATCCGAATGTTACGGCAATATATTAAATGACTAAAAACATGACAAGAGGATATATCTGATATTGAAATAGGCGTCCGGGTAGTCTTTCATCGATAAGCAGTACCAGAATATCCATACTGCAATAAATCAGAACGGCAGGGGAGTTTATGATGTAATCAACCGTCATGTGTTATGTTAAAACAAATTATGGCACATAAATAAATCCCGCAATATTGCGGGATTCACAATAAAAGCGGTGCCTTCCGAGATAAGTTCATCAACTGGGATTTGGAAAACGCGGTCTAATTCGGCAGGGCTGAATTGTCTGCAATGAGAAATGGGGTTTTATAGGAGTCTTTTAGAATTGCTCGATAATCGTCAAGATTAAAGGGGGTTTCTATAACCGCATCGGCTTCAGATCTCCAGACAGTTTCGATAAGTATGCCTTTAGCGCCAGAAATTATCACGGGTATTTCATATCTCCTTTTCATCTCAGAGACAAGCTCAATGACTTTCTCTATCCGCTTTTCATAAGGCGCGGGATTCGATCTAAATAATAAATTATTTATAGTCAGACAAAATAACCTGACATCATGGTTTTCGGCAAGTTGCCGCAAGTCTTCCCCATAACCAGAGGAATAAACAGCTACCCGGTTGTCCTCGCCAATTACTTCCGTGATTAATTCCGCGATAAGCTCGACCATGACAGGCTCGCTATCGCCAATGAGAATAGGATAATCAGTCATATTTATTTTTTCGGAAAACCAATCCTAGCCTTGATCAATTGTCGCCAATTAAATTTATTCACTTTTTGCCTATTGAGAAGCCCAATCAAACCCACATGCAGAAACCCCTTTGACATCTTTGCCAAAGGGAGTGAAAATATAAATAAGCGGGGTTGGCTTGTCAATAGACAGAACTTCTACCTGTTATTTAACGGGATTAGACTAAGGACCCCTTATCAGGAATTTCAAGATATGATTTTGCCATCGGTTCCAGTCTTTTGTCGAGTTCGTATATTAGCGGTATCCCGGATCGTATTTCCAACTCCTCAATATCTTCATCCGAAATATGCTCGAGATGTTTTATCAGGGCTCTCAGGCTGTTGCCATGGGCACTGATAATGATCCTTTTGCCGGATTTAATTTCGGATGCGATTGTTCTTTTCCAGAAGGGCAAAAATCGCTTCATTGTATCCTGAAGCGATTCGGCCGCCGGAAGTGTCTCCTGATTCAATGAAGCGTAAATCGGATCGTATATCGG
>Ga0272443_10004650_pt1 | contig 14739 bp, 10 predicted proteins | sample SSMAcet12_FD_193581 | JGI IMG/M metagenome (GOLD analysis project Ga0272443, IMG submission 193581) | Marine sediment archaeal communities from Little Sippewissett salt marsh, Falmouth, MA, United States - SSM-Acet-12 | ecosystem: Environmental > Aquatic > Marine > Wetlands > Sediment ...
TCCCCCTCTATTATTTTTTCGTTTCGTTACTTCATTTCATGCACCACATTTCTCCGAATTATCAAAGAAACCAAAATGAGATCATGCTTTTTGGTGATATAGTGTTAGTTCTTTTACTTTGCGGACAACCAAATCCACTTGTTCTTCCCCCATAGTTGGATAAAGCGGTAGAGTAACCTCTCGCTGTCCCACTTGCTCAGTGTTTGGCAGTTCCATTATGCCATACTTTTGCACATAATAACTGAAGGTATGGATAGGACGGTAATGAATACTGGATTGTATGCCAGCATCCCTTAAGTCACTCATGAATAAATAACGATCTGTTCTTTTCGGCAAAATCAATGGGAAAACATGATACGAGGGATATCCATGATCGATATTTGAAAATGGTAGACCGATTTCTATTGACCCAAATCCTTGCCAGTACTTCTTCGTAAATCTTCTCCGCTTGGCATTGTTTTCCGGTAATTTTTTGAGTTGTTCAATCCCCAGAGCCGACCTAATTTCATCAATGCGGTAGTTATATCCCAAATCAACTACATCGTAGGAAAACGCATGGCCTTTATGCCGATCGTATGTGAGGGATGTCATCCCGTGGGAGCGTTGTAATTTTACTTTCTCTGCAATGTCATCGCGATTTGTGGTAATCATGCCCCCCTCTCCGGTTGAGAGGTTTTTATTTGAGAAGAAACTGAAACAACCGACATCTCCCCATGTACCCAAATTTTTATCCAACAATTTTGCACCTGGCGCATGGGCAGCATCTTCAATCACAGCCAAGCCATTATCCTGTGCAATTTGCATGATCTCAGGCATACGGCAGGGAAACCCTGCATAATGCATCGCAATGATGGCTTTGGTCTTCGGTGTAATGTTATCAATTATCGAATGGGGATCGATTGTTAGGTCTTCTAAGCTGATGATATCAGCAAAGCGAACGTCAGCACCACAATACAACACGGCATTTGCCGTTGCAACAAAGGACAATGATGGCACAATGACCTCATCCCCGGGTCCAATACCCATAGCAAGGCAAGCAAGGTGTAAGGCTTGTGTGGCATTTGAAACTGCAATTGCATACTTGCAGTTAGCAAATTTTGAAAACTGCCCTTCAAATTGTTTTGTGATGGCTCCCATCGTTAGCCATTTTGACTCTAGGACTTTTCGTACCGCCACTATTTCCTGATCACCATAATCCAGATCTGCCAAAGGGACTCGCCAATTCACCTATGCCTCCTTATGCCACCGACAAAAGAATTTCCTTTAAGAAAATTCTGATATGTTCTATTTTTTCTTTGATTATAATCTGTTAAGTATGCTTTTATTATCAACTATACGAAATTTTTGGCGGAAAATTGATTTTAAAATAACATCCCACAACGATTGAGGTATCATTATCTCATGTCACGAGGTTTACGAATATTTTTCATCGTCAGTATTAGTTTTCTGGTTGTAATTGCTGCAGGATTTGCCGCACTTTGGTTTTCACCCTTGCTGGGAAGAAATCTTCCGGAAACAAGCATCACCTATAATCCAGATTCCCTTGAGACTAAGGAAGGTCAATTTTCACCAAGTGAAAACCAAAACCGTGTTGATTTTGATCCATCAAGCAATGATGCCCCAACACAGACAGTATCGTCGAGTACTAAAGAGTCAGCCTCACCAAATCCATCCCAAACTCTCCCTTCGGATTTTAATTTAACTGAAAATATCAATACACCTTTTTGCGGCGGTCCAAATAAGATGTCAATTCTCATCGTGGGTCTAGATGAACGTATTCAGGCCGATGCCATCCGCCTTGTCAGAGTTGATTTTGTTAAGTCATCTGTCTCAATTCTATCCATTCCCCGAGATTTCTATGTGCCAATTGTCGATATGGACCCATTTGGAATTACTGAAGGACGCATCAATGCCACTTATGGCTATGGCGAAACTCTACTAGGAAAAAACAAAGGGATCACCTCCCTAACAAACAACTTAACCTATAACTTTGGTGTGTCTTTTGATCACTATTTGGTCCTACATCTCGATGACATTGCCACTTACATTGATAAAGTTGGGGGCGTTGATCTTTACCTTGACCAACCCGTCTCTGATGGTTGGTCAGATTTTTCAAGTGGTGATCATCACTTCGATGGGGAGACAGCCGTGATTTTTATGAGGATGCGGTTATTTGACAATGATTTTGCACGGGTACGCCGACAGAGCATGGTCTTAAGAGCTTTTTTTAATAAGTCAATGAGGGAATTAAATCCAATTGAACAAACGCAACTAGCCATTAAAGTCTTGGCTGATAATGCAATCCAAACAAATTTTTCTATCAAAGATATTTCACCACTCATCTGTCTTGCAAGATCTATTCAATCGGAAAATGTCACTTTTTTTGAAGTGGAAGAATCCATGTATCGCAGCTTCACAACTTCAGGCGGGGCTAATGTGCTAATTCCAAACAATACTGTAGTCCCATACATACAAAGTGTTATGGATGGCACGTATCTTCCCTAGCAATTCCCTTTTAAATTGGTGATCAAACCATAAAAAACTAATGGTACCAAGGGGGATTTCTTGAAAATTATGTACCAAACTCGTTTATAATCAAACCTTGAAATGATTTTTTCTCCTGGAAGTAAATTGTATTGACCTTGGTCGAACAGAATCGGTAATTAATACCTATGAAGGGTCGAAATGATCACCAACCTTAAAAAATTCCTTACAAAATTCTTTCTCATACTTCTTTTTTTATTTTTGGGATTATTTTTAGTGGTAGTAAATGCTATGGCTTACTCACAATATTTTAGTATTTGGGAAGGCCATTACTCAAGCTCATCCACTTTAGGCGCGAATTGCCAAATCTGTCATAGTGAAAATTTTGAAACTCTCAATGCCTATGGTAGAGATATTTGTTTGGTTGACGATGACGATTTTGAGAATAGATTACTTGCTGTTCAAGACTTTGACTCTGATGGCGATGGAAATTCAAACAACATTGAAATTGTTGCTGGTGCACAACCTGGTTGGACAGAAGGTGATAATCGCCTATATCATTCTGACACTTGTGAAGATGCCTTAGTCAATATAACTGTCCCATCATCAATCCCTGATCCTTATGATCCAGAATATACTTTTTTTATTTTTGTACCCTTCATAATCAGATCCAATGAGTGAAATCACTCCCAAATGAAGAGTCTTCTATAAAATTATTCAAGATTAAAAGATGCAATGCTAAAATATTTTTTCTAAATTTTGGATTTGTTTAAGCTTCTCGTTTGCTTAACATCCGTAGAATAGCCACTTGGGTTGCTGGCAATTCGTGGACCCACACACCGACTGCATCATGGATGGCATTGATCACTGCAGGTGCTGTTGGCGTAAGTGCTAATTCCCCCACGCCCTTAGCGCCAAATGGTCCCTCAGGATGTGGATCAACAACGACTATTGGGATAATTTCAGGTATTTGTTTAAACCTTAATAGGCCTAAGTCCTTCAACTTGGTTGACTTTGGAATCCCTTTTTCGATTTGATAAGATTCACTCAATGCATAGCCTAATCCCTGAACAACCGCGCCTTCAATTTGTCCAATGACATTTTGATAGATGAGCGGTTCGCCACAGTCATGAGCAGCAATGATCTGGTGCACTTTGACAGTACCTGTCTCACGATTGACCGACACAATTGCGGCTTGAGCGCCAAAATCATAGGCAAAATGAAGCGGGAACTCTGGAAGCTGAGGATGAGCGAGGACATTCTCTGTCAAAGGTTGGGTTTTTGGTGCATGGTACTTGGCTTCAAAACTTACCGCATTCAATTTTGAGGCAACCTCTACGAGCGAACAAACCCTTTGTTTTGTCGCGTTAGAAGTAAAATATCCTTCCTTAATCACCAGATCATGAAGGTCAACCTGATAACCTTCAGAGACGGCACGCCATAGCTTTTCCCGAAGCCCTTCTGCAGCTAGTTTGACCGCATTCCCGGTGATAAACGTCGCCCGGGATGCTGTGGTCATTCCTCCAGGGGGATCTTCTTTCGTATCACCAGTATGAACAAAAATCTCTGATAAGGGCACGCCAAGAACCTTTGAAGTAATCACCGCTACCACCTGCTCGGACCCTTGTCCCATATCAGCCGCGCCGTGCCTAACCAAAAATTTTCCATCTGGTTGAAGGCTAACCCTTGCACTTGCAGAATCTGGAATGTTTGCTCCCAACCCGACATTCTTGTATCCGCAGGCAATTCCGACGCCCAAAGACTCATTTTCAGAGACTTCGGGAAGTTCAAGTGTCTTCAAAGACTCACCAACAGCCGTCAAACACGCCACCATACCTGCCCCAACTCGTTCAGTCAATACATCCCCAGTGATTGTTGCTTTACCGATGTCCAACGCATTTTTTAATCTTGCTTCCAACGGATCTAATCCAAGCTCGTCTACCATATGCTGAATGTGGGTCTCAGCTGCAAAGGTTACCTGTGGGCTGCCGTATCCACGAAAAGCACCACCTGGGTTGTTGTTGGTATGTACCGCATATGCATTGACCTCTACATTAGGCACTTCATACGGACCACAAGCGAATGCCAGCATTCGAAACAGCACCTCTTCACCGACGGATGCATATGCACCCGTATCACTGTAGATGGTGATGTCTGCCGCCACAAGTTTTCCGTCGTTGGTCATCCCCATTTTGTAATGCATTTCAGCTGCATGTCGCTTATAGCTTACCTGGATAGATTCTGCCCGACTCCAATGAACCTTAACGGGTTGCCCTGTATAATAAGCACCCAAAGCTGCATGGATTTGTCCTGCGATGTCTTCTTTCCCACCAAAGCCTCCACCCATGTAACGATGGGCAATTCGAACCTGATCCTTAGGAATTCCAAGAACTTTAGCTACTTGTTCCTGATCATTGGTTGGTCCCTGACTGCCAACGTAAACTGTAATCGTCCCATCTGTTTCTTTAATACCGATACTCGTTTCAGTCTCCAAGTAAGCATGTTCTACAAAAGGTACCTTGTAACTTTGTTCATAAATCAAATCCGCCGACTCAAAACCCTCCTTTGGGTCTCCTTTATGAATGTGGAGATGTTTATAGACATTCGGTTTTTCAGGGTTCACTTTTACTAAGCGTGGATGAATTGAAACAGCGCTATCATCCAGTGCTTCCTTTATCGAGCTAATCACAGGTAAAGGTTCAATTTCAACCTCGATCGCCGTTAAAGCAGCTTTGACCTGTGATTCTTCCTCACCAATCACCAGGGCTAATGTGTCACCTACATGGCGTACAATCCTATCGCAAAACACTGGCTGGTCTGAGACCATTAAGCCAAATCGATTTTCACCGGGAATATCCTGGGCAGTCAAGATTCTCACAATACCAGGCATATTTTCTGCTTTACTTGTAGCCACTTTCTTGACCAAACCGTGAGGGACATTGGCACGCAAAGCTTTTGCCACCAAAATATCAGTAAAACTCAGATCATCTGTGTAGAGGAGCTGTCCTGTCAATTTTTCAATTGTTCTGAGGTTGTTGGCCGTGTCTTGGTCTGTCCAAGTGCTATGCTCATCACCTCGTAAGATGGCTGCAGCTCTTTGGATAGCTTGATCCATACGATTCAACCCTGCACAACGGCACAATGTGCCTGATATTGCTTTCTCAATCATTTCAGAGGTTGGTTTTAGAGTTTTACCCAATAAAGCCTTTGCTGACATTAATGCACCAGAAGAACAAAAACCACATTGAAATATCCCATCCTGAATGACTGTTTGTAGTAAGGGGTGAAGAATACCATCTTCAGGCACAAGGGATTCAATTGTCTCGATCTCTGTACCCTCCAAAGTCTTCATTTTCTGACGACAGGAAATTCTAGCTTTACCATTAATGATCACCTTACATAATCCACAGGTGCCACGGTGATCACAGGCTTGTTTTGTGCCGGGGAGGTGGAGATATTCTCGCAAATATTTCAATAGGGACCATTCAAAGAAATCTTCGGTAACAACGCAATTTTTACCGTTTATGGTTAATTTTACTTGTTGAGTCATTCATTTATCTCCTGGTTGGTCAGGGAGTCGATAGGCTTACATTTGGGAGGTTCATCACAGGGAAACACGAATCCGGCAGTCAATTAATCTCTAATTTAATTGGATTTCAACGAATTCGACTTTTTGATATCCTAATGTGTTAAACAATCGTTCCAAATAAGTGATTGCATTTAGTTCTGCTTGGATTAAGATACCATCTTCCAAGGCAGCACTTACGATTTCTTTTTCAGCGGCCTGCCGAGCGGATGTTTCCAGATCTGGATCGCTTTTTCGCAATATTCCTGTTTCACGATCGTAAATGTAAGATTGATCGTTATTGAGGGTGGCAACAAAAACCTCTGCCTTCGGAAGCTTCACATTGAGTGTTTCATCTTCAAGCCAAAGATCTTCCGATGAAAGATTTGTTAGGTCTATACCTGCAATCACATACCCCTGAGCAACAAATAGCAATCGATCACCAAACAAGGGACCAAAAACACCTTGATTGATCTCAGCAGTGATCACTTTTTCAACCGAATACTGTATTGTCTCTAACCGAGAAAGAGATTGAACCTCACGGATGATTGTAACTGGATCCGGGATTATTGTTGGTGTGGGATAAAATAGTTTTGACACTTGGGTGCTGAGTACTTCGTTGGCATTGCGAACTGGTGAAACAGCTGCATTAATCGTATTTCGCAGGGTGAATGTGATCAATATCACCGAGCCAATGATGGTGATAAATAATATGATTATGAGACTGGTTATGATATTAAATGGTGATTTCTTTTCTTCCATCGCTTGTGGTTTAACCTTCAAATGATAATTCCCGCTGATAAACCCTGTGGTTTTTATAAAATTTTACACCTAGGTTCTTTAAGTCTTTCCGCATTTGTTCAGCCGTTTCTGCAACTTGGGTTAATTCTGCATGGATAAATTGTGTGTTCCGATGCAAGGCTTCTTCAAGCTCAGCGTACATAATGGCATTACCCCCCAATCCTTGGTATTCAGGCAATATTCCGACACCATTAAAAGCGATCCAATTAGTGCGTTTAATTTCGAGAAGTAACCTAAGGATAGAAATTGGACCCAAGCGTCCCATATTCTTTCGCATGGCTGCAGAAACATCCGGGAAAGGCAGAACAAACCCCACAACTTTATCATCCTTGGTAATGATTTTTATCATGTGCGGATCAACAATGGTCATAACATTGTCAACCACAAAATCTATCTCACGTTCAGAAAGTGGATAATATTCCCAATTATCAACAAATGCTGCATTATATGCCTTCCCAATAGGGCCTGACCATTTCTTTAACTCACGTTTATTTTTGAAAGTTAGAACCTTAAATGAACCACGCTTTTTCGCAATTTTTGCAGCTTTCTTGACCTTTTCCGGGAGTTTAAACAAATGCGGTTTCATGTAGCTGGAGACAAAATCTACAACCTTTACGAAACCCATTTTTTCAACCAAATCCCGATAATATGGGAAGTTATAGTTCATCATGTTCATCATTTGCCGATGCTCAAAGCCCTCAATTTGAATGCCATACCCATCCAGAGGCCCAAATCCTTTGGGACCAACGATTTTATTCAACCCCCGTTTTTTTGCCCATTCAAACACAGTCTCAAATAGAACTTTAGCTACCTCATCATCATTGATACACTCAAAAAGGTAAAATTCAGCATCTTTTGCAGTGTGATAAAGATTGAAAGGTTTGTTCTCTAATGCAGCAATACGACCCACGGTTTTGCCATCTTTCACCGCAACAAAGAAATCCGCATCGGAATGCTCATAAAACGGATGTTTATCCGGGTTCAACATGTTCTTTACGTCGGAAATAAAAGGTGGCACCCATTGGGGGTGGTTTGAATATAAATCAAAGGGGAGTTGAATAAATTGGTCAACCGCCTTGCTGTCATTCACGTCAACTTGTTGTATTTGGACCATTATTTCCTCTCAGACCAGACTAATGCAAAATCGGGTAAATTTATGTATTGACTCCTCAAATGGATAGTCTTGTTAATAAGCATATCAAAATTGATGTTTGAGTGAATAGCATAGTAATTAAAATCCTAAAATTGCCAAACCATAACAGGAATTATAACCCCAATTATTGAACATTAAGGCTATCAATAAAAACCATATTGAATAGATTTCCTCAGATCAAAAGTATAACGTATGCCAAATCATCTTAGTACATCAACATCTCCTTACCTAAAACAACACCGGGACAATCCAGTAGATTGGTATCCTTGGGGTGAGGAGGCGATTCGCAGGGCAAAGGCGGACAATAAACCCATATTTCTCAGTATTGGTTATGCTGCCTGTCATTGGTGCCATGTGATGGCCCACGAGTCCTTTGAAGATCCCCAAACAGCAGATATCCTCAATAGAAATTTTATTTGTATTAAAGTAGATCGTGAGGAAAGACCAGATCTCGATGATATTTATATGCAAGCAGTAGTTTTAATAACTGGACGAGGTGGCTGGCCTTTAAGTGTCTTCCTTAAGCCAGATCTAAAACCTTTCTATGGCGGAACATATTTCCCACCATTTCCACGATTCGGCATGCCATCCTTCAAACAAATTTTGCAGGGAATCATTAATGCCTGGAGAACGAACCCGGAAGGGATCAGTAAAAATGCCAAAACTATCATTAAAGCAGTAGAAACCCAGCAAGGCCATTTCATTTCTGGCACCAAGCTCCCGGACCTAGATGCCACAGTAAAAAAGCTATTTAAAACCTATGATTGGGAATATGGGGGATGGAGTCAGGCACCAAAATTTCCCCAGCCAATGTTAATCGAATTTTTGATTCAGCGCGCTTTAAATGGCGATTTTAAAGCTAAGGAACTAGTGGAACACAACCTCAACCAACTTTCAAGGGGTGGATTATTTGATCTGGTTGGCGGTGGCTTTCACCGTTACAGTACAGACCGATATTGGTTGATCCCACACTTTGAGAAAATGCTCTATGACAACGCCCAACTCGCCTTAGCTTTCGTTCATGGATACGCATTAACGGGAAATCCTGTATATCGCTGGATTGCTGAAAAAACACTCGATTTCATTTGTACGGAGATGACCCACCCACTTGGTGGATTTTTCGCCAGCCTTGATGCAGACACACCAGACGGAGAAGGTCGTTACTATAGCTGGTCAATTTCATCTTTGAGGGAAACTCTCTCTGATCAAGAATACACCTGGTTGGAAAAAAAATTCAATTTAACGACCAATGGAAATTTCGAAAGTGGTATGAACGTCTTACAGCTCGACCAATCCATTCATAAAATAGCCAATACTGATAAAGTTTCCGTGAAGGAAACTATTCAGCACCTCGAGCTGATCCTGAAAAAACTGCATGAGGCCCGTTCCAAACGGACGCCACCTAATATCGACACCAAAATTATCTCCACATGGAATGCCCTAACTATCAATGCCTTCGTCCAAGCTGGTCGGATTTTCAATAATCCTGAATATATTAAAACTGCCCAAAAAGCCGGGGATTTTATTCTAAAGAATCTCATTTCAGAAAATGGTCATATCATGCGAAATTGGAACGAGGGATTTGCAAATCAACCTGGCACATTGTCTGATATAGCTGGTACAATCTTAGCATTTTACCAACTATACGAATTAAGTCTCTCGCCAAAGTACTACCAGGCACTAAAGAAACTGCATCAGTCAATGCACTCAGATTTTTCAACAGAAGGTGTGTTTTATAATGATGTAGCTAAACATGTCCCCAATATGGTTCTGCGACCGAGTAAACTGCAGGATAGTGTTACCCCTAGCGGTAACGCCCTCGCCTGTCATGTGCATTGGCTATTGTACCAACTCGATATGGAACCATCCCATGATGAAAAAATGATATCGATGCTCAGAAATATTGGGGATGAGGTGACTGAACATCCTCTTAGTTTTGGTTATTGGCTGCAAATAGCTGATCTTTCTGCTCAGAATGTGCAACAAATCGTCTTGGTTACGTCTGATGATGGATCGAGTATTTTGGATTTTACAAAGGAAATTCATAAATCTTACAATCCTTTCAGAGTGGTTGCTGCTAAGTATGGGCCAAAGTCTCAGGAAAATGATATTCCAACTATTTGTCAAAACCGGACCATGATAAATGGTAAATCCACAGCTTACATTTGTGAGGATTTCACTTGTCAACTTCCAATAACAGACTTTAACACCTTCAAAAATGCCATAAGACGTTTTCAAGTTCACAAAAACAAATAGTAAATTTGTGATTGGACTGAGTTATAAACACTGACTTTAAAACGGCCATCGTTGTTTCTCTTGAAATCGTTCCCTGCCTGGGCTATAATCCATGTGTTAATTTTCACAGTTAAATAGAGGATTTAAATAATTTATGATCGATGTCAATGAATTACGCAAAGGTGTCACCTTCGAACAGGATGGTGATCTTTACAAAGTACTGGATTATTCCCACAATAAACCTGGTCGAGGTCAGGCAACAATTCGTATCAAAGCCCGTGATCTTCGCAAAGGAACCACCCTCGATATGACCTTCAATTCAGGGAATCGGGTTCAGGATGTACGTCTGGATTATCACAATGCTCAATTTCTTTATGCAGATGATCGTTTCTTTTATTTCATGGATAACCAAACCTATGAACAGTATCCTGTTAACAAAGAAATCATCGGTGAGATGGCCGAGTTCCTGAAGCCAAATATGGATGTCAAATTAATGTTTTTCGAAACCGAAGCACTTGATATTGAATTGCCAACTTCAGTGGATATGTTAATTACCAAAGCGGAGCCATCTATCCGTGGCGACACAGCAACTGGGGTAACCAAACGCGTCACAACCGAAACGGGTTTAGAGGTTCAAGTCCCATCCTTTGTGGAACAAGGGGATACTATTCGTGTTGACACGCGCAATGGCGAATATGTCACTCGAGTTTAAGCTTGGCATTTTTCAGAAAAATCAATATTCTCCTAATTTGAGAAACCTTCACTTCATCTGAGATACTTATGAAAGTACCTACAACCGGCAAAGAATGTCCATTTTTTTATGGTGATTATCACAGGGGTAGACATCATGAAGAATGCCGCCTTATTGGTGATTCTGAGATACCTTGGGAAATTAAATTTTGCAAGAACTGCCCGGTTCCAGAAATTGTTCGTGCTAATTCCTGCCCAAACATGATCCTTTCTGGAGAAATTAAGCCAGGCTTCTTGAATCTAAACAAAAAGGTTGTTGTTACGGCTTATTGTACTAAAACCCACGTTGATGTTAAGAATCCTTATGTTGGCTGTGGTGAATGTCATCCGATTCTGGATATATTTACAATTCCTGATTAGTCAAACAGAACCTCAAAATTAAAAATATCCAATTCGCTTGATATAATTTCTGTTCCAAATGCATTAAATATTGGTTCAGGAAATCAAACCCTAATTAAACAGGAATTTTTCATCACTTAACCAATCAGCTTGCACCTTATTTTTAATTGTCTTTCTTTGATAAATATTTTGATGGGCAAGATAAAGATGAAAAACCAAGATTCTAAACATTTTGTTAATTATTTAAGGGAAACCTAGAAATAAATCTGCGTAAAGGTATAATACCGACCATATATTTAGAATGGGTTCGAATACTATTCTCTGGAGGCACATTTGAAACAACGTAACCAATCATATATCATCTACATAATGCTTTTTATTGCGATTATTGCGATGGTATTCTTCACCTTTAATCAACAATCCGATGATGACTCTCGGATCCCAATTACTCAACTTGCCACAGATATCAAGGAAGGTCGAGTTGACACAATCATTGAAGATGATAGTCAGCTTGAAATCACTTATAAAGACAGTGATGACATAAAAATTTCAACAAAAGACCCAAGTTCACCCTTGATTGAACAACTAGTTGAACTTGGCGTCACCCCAGAAGAACTCTCTGCAAATAATATTTCCATTGATATCCAATTACCCAGCCCTTTGTTAGGCATTGTTTCAATCGCAAGTTATATTCTGCCATTTGTTATCTTTCTGGGCCTATTCTGGTTCATATTCAGACAAGCACAGGGAAGTAATAACGCAGCGATCTCCTTTGGAAAATCCAAGGCTCGTATGTTCTCAGGAGATCATCCCACTGTGACCTTTGAAGATGTTGCAGGGGTTGACGAAGCAAAGGAAGAACTTTATGAGGTTGTGGAATTCCTCCGAGAACCTCAAAAATTCATCGCTTTAGGTGCAAGAATCCCAAAGGGCGTACTTTTAGTAGGAGCCCCTGGAACTGGAAAAACCCTGATGGCAAAAGCGGTTTCTGGAGAAGCCGGTGTTCCATTCTTCTCGATTTCCGGTTCGGAATTTGTAGAAATGTTTGTAGGTGTTGGCGCAAGCCGCGTTCGGGATCTCTTCAGTGATGCCAAACGGCATTCCCCTGCCATCGTATTTGTGGATGAGATTGATGCTGTGGGTCGGCACCGCGGTGCTGGCTTAGGTGGCAGTCATGATGAACGAGAACAAACCCTCAACCAGTTACTTGTTGAAATGGATGGTTTCGATACAGATACAAATGTCATAATTGTTGCAGCTACCAACCGTCCTGATATTCTCGATCCTGCCTTACTACGTCCTGGACGTTTCGACCGAAGAGTTGTTTTGGACCGCCCAGATATTAAAGGACGCGAAGAAATTCTTGAAGTTCATGTCAAGGGGAAACCTGTTTCTCCCGACATTGACCTCAGTGATATCGCACGTTCAACCCCTGGATTTGTAGGGGCGGACATAGAGAACCTTGTCAACGAAGCAGCCATTCTCGCAGCTCGACGTGATAAGCATGTCATCGAGCATGATGAGTTTATGGAGGCTATTGAAAGGGTCATTGCTGGTCCTGAGCGAAAGAGCCGACTGATCAATGAAAATGAAAAGAAAATCATAGCATATCACGAAGCAGGACATGCTGTGGTAATTAATGCATTACCAGAGGCAGACACAGTTCAAAAGGTATCTATTATCTCTCGAGGTGATGCGGGTGGATACACGATGGCCTTCCCTGAAGAAGATCGGGTCCTGAAATCCCGTAACCAGATCATGAGTGATATGGTGGGGTTGCTTGGTGGTCGAGCTGCTGAAGACGTTGTTTTTAGTGATATCACATCGGGTGCCTCTAACGATCTTGAACGAGTAACCAAACTTGCCCGTACAATGGTAATGCGACTCGGGATGAGTGAAGAGCTTGGCCCGATGGTTTATGGCAAACAGGAAGAATTGGTATTTCTTGGTCGAGAGATGTCCGAGCAACGGGATTATTCAGAAGAAATTGCCCAAAAAATTGACATAGCTATTCAAAACCTTATCAAAGAAGCCTATGACGAAGCAAAAACGCTTATTAATAAATACCGGTCAGAACTCGACCAAATCGCTGAAAAGCTTCTCGAAGTGGAAACTCTGGATGCAAAAGCCTTTTACGATATCTTTCCAACCCCGGTTGAGAAAACAGGCGGCATTCCCCAAAAAATTAATTGAGTAATTGATTGAATAAAATTAAAAGGGTTGCATATAAATCGCATCCCTTTTTTTATTCATCTTCAGAGATAAGAACACGACGGAGGACTTTACCAACTCTTGTCCTTGGTAGAGCCTCTCTAAAAGTAACAACTCTTGGAATTTTATAATTTACAAGATACTGTTTACAGAAGGATTGAATTTCTTCCGCTGAACAGCTCTGATTTTCCCGTAAAACAACCCAAGCCTTAGCGACTTCTCCTCTGTTTTCGTCCATATACCCACCAATAGCGACTTCTTTTACTTTTGGGTAGCGCATGATTACCTGCTCCACTTCATTAGGCCATACCTGGAAACCGCCCACTTTTATTACGTCCTTCTTCCGATCGATCAGGGTAAAATATCCATCCTCATCCATATAGACTACATCACCGGTGAATAGCCATCCGTCCCTGAGAGCCATTGCAGTCTCGTTTGGGTTTTGATAATATCCAGCCATCACCTGGGGACCACGCACGATCAATTCTCCAATTTCACCCACTGGAACTTCATTTTGACCAGTTGCTAAATCAACCACTTTACAATCCACATTTGGCAAAGGCAAACCTATTGAGCCTGGCTTATTGGTCCCTAATACTGGATTACAGTGGGTTGCGGTTGGCGCTTCTGATAAACCATAACCTTCAACCAAGTGTCCTTTGGTGAGACTTTCAAAGTCTTTTTTAACCCTTTCGGGTAATGTTGCAGAGCCAGATATGCACGCTTTAATTGAGGAAAGATCAAACTTCCCAGACAAAACCGCCGGATACTGGCTGATAGCCGCATAAATTGTGGGAACACCGGGGAATACAGTGACCTGGTAAATCTCAATTGCTGCTAAAAGATCATCTAAATCTCTTGGATCCGAAATCAATACCATTCTTGCACCCATCTTCAAGGCAAGGTTCATCCCCAAAACCATCCCATAAACGTGATACATTGGAATTGCCACCAAAATGGTCTCTTTAGATGATTTTGCATTGACTAACCAATGCTGAAATTGAGTCACATTAGCCACCAAATTGTAATGTCTACCTATAGCACATTTGGGGGTACCAGTTGTGCCACCTGTGTATTGATAAACTGCAGGATCATCAGGCTTAACATCTTGATTCACAGGATCCTCTCCTGAAAATAATCCAAGCATCTCATCCCAATAGACATCCTCCGAGGGTAACGAACTTAATTCCTCACCTATGAC
>Ga0272443_10004651_pt1 | contig 14738 bp, 15 predicted proteins | sample SSMAcet12_FD_193581 | JGI IMG/M metagenome (GOLD analysis project Ga0272443, IMG submission 193581) | Marine sediment archaeal communities from Little Sippewissett salt marsh, Falmouth, MA, United States - SSM-Acet-12 | ecosystem: Environmental > Aquatic > Marine > Wetlands > Sediment ...
ATGTGCAGCGGGGCAAGCCAGCGCCCGACATGGTGCAGCTCTCGCTGGCGCGCCTCGCTGTTCCGGCGGAACGGTGCCTCGTCGTGGGCGACACGGTGTTCGACATCGAGATGGGCCAGCGGGCATCCGCCGATACCTGCGCCGTTACCTACGGGAACCATTCTGCCGAGGAGCTGCGCGGGGTGAATCCCACCTGGCTCATCGATTCGTTCGAGCACATCCTGTCGTGCCTGCATGGCGGCGGTGAGGTGGATTGACCAACCTTAACCGGATATTTTTTCATGCAACGTGCATCGGCTGATAGCGTGGTGGTGCTGGACTTTGAAACAACGGGCTTGTCGCCGCAGTATGGTGACCGGGCCATCGAAATCGGCGCGGTGCTTCTCGAAAACGGCGTAATCGTCGACCGTTTCCAGCGGCTGATGAATCCCGGCTTTCGGATCAGCCCGTTCATCGAGAGCTATACTGGCATTACCAACGAAATGCTCAAAGTCGAGCCGCCCTGCGAAGAGGTGATGGCCGGGTTTTCTGACTTTATCGCCGGGCACAACATCGTGGCGCATAACGCCTTGTTCGACCGGCGCTTTCTCGACTTCGAGCTGAAACGAGCGCGCCGAGCCTACGAGGGCGATTGCTGCTGCTCGCTGCTTCTGTCGCGGCGGATTTATCAGGATGCTCCGAATCACAAGTTGCAGACCCTGGTTACTCATGCCGGTATCCCCAAAACCGGCAGCTTTCACCGCGCGTTGGCTGACGCCGAGATGACAGCGCATTTGTGGCTGTCGATGATCGACCGCATCTGCGAGCGCTACGGTGTTCTGGAAATTTTCTTCGACCAACTCACCGAACTTTCGAAAATCGACAAGCTTTACGCTCATCGCTACCTCACCGATCTGGCGAATGGATAAGCGGAACGACGGCGATGAGGCCTCTTGAGTCATCGAAAATTTCCGCGCGGAGCATTGGTTCGAAGCGCTGTTTTTGATATACTTTACACGAGCATGTGGTGCCCGGCATGGAGTCGTGACGGGCTTAAAAGGGAATCCGGTGCAAGTCCGGAACAGTACCCGCTGCTGTAATTCCGCATCGGTCGCAAGGCTGGTGACACGGTTTGCCGAAAAGGCCACTGTCCCGACAATTCGGGACGGGAAGGAGGGCAAAACCACGGGAAAGTCAGAAGACCTGCCGCATCTTTTTTTACAAGCTTCGGGAATAAAGCACCATACCATCATGAAAAAACCCCTTGTCCCATCTGCCTGGGCAGGCAGGTTGCGCGCCTCATTCAGGGCGCTGCGAAACCGGCTGTTCCAGGCGCTTCTCAACCGGTTTATCCCCGGTTTTCTCCACGATCCGTTTCGCCTGCCGTTCGTCGTGCCGATGCGGCCGGTATCGTTTCCCACGAACGCCTACGAGCTTTTCTCTGCTCAGCAGGAGGGAGCCTCGCTGTTGTTTCATCAGGAGGATGACGGGAGCGACAATCTTTCTGAACTCACCTCATGTGCGGCCTGTCAGCGCTGCGCGGGCAACGACAGCATTGCCTTTGCCGGGAACACGCTCACCACGTTTCCTGCTTGGCGGTATAACTGACGGAAGCTATCGGCGCAGAGGCTTTGCGTTATCAAATAAAAAATCTCCGGACACGAGGATTTTCAATGAAACCAACGTTATCAGAGCATGAGCGCCGTCGCCTGGATCTACGCGTCGCTGAAACGGAAAAGCGCACCGGAACCCAGATCGTTCTGAGCGTCATCCAGCGTAGCGACGCGTATGCCGAGTTGCCATGGAACGCTTTCGCTTTGGGCGCGTCGGTCGCCGGATTGATCCTGTTTCTGTTGCATTGGAGGCTCTATGCGTGGTATCCGGATGCGTCTCTGCTGATTGTGGTGGTGGGCATACTGGCGGGTGGTGCGCTTTTGGCGCTGCTGACGGTCATGATGCCGCGATTTGCGAAACTGTTCTTGTCCGACTATCGCGCTGAAGTGGAGGTGCAGCAGTATGCCAAAGCGCTGTTCCTGGATCGCGAGCTGTTTGCCACCCGGCAGAGAACAGGCGTTCTGCTGCTGGTCAGCTTATTTGAACATCGGGTGGTCATTCTGCCTGACAAGGGGCTGGATGAGCGTTTAACGGAAGATGATGTAAACAACATGATCGCGGCAATGACTTCATTGCTGAAGCGCAGACAAATCCCTCAAGCCTTCGATGCCGGTCTGGACTATCTGTCCCGAATACTCACCGCCACCTCGCCTGAAGTTCATAGCGACGAACTGCCCAACGACATCATCGAGGAGGAGGGAGTATGAAGCAACGAGTGATCTCCCTCTTACTCCCGATCGTGCTGTTTTTCAACGCGGTACTTTTTGGCGCGGAGGTGCCGTACCTGACCGGTAGGGTTACGGACAACGCGCAGCTTCTTTCCCCTGAGGTGAAACGCTCATTGTCGGAGAGCCTGAAAGCGCACGAACAGCGCACCGGCAACCAGATTGCTGTCCTGACGATTCCAACGCTTGATGGGGAGAGCATCGAAGATTACGCGGTCAGGGTTTTCGAAACATGGAAACTCGGTCAGAAAGAGAAGGATAACGGCGTTTTGATTGTCGTGGTCCCCAACGACCGGCGGATGCGCATCGAAGTGGGGTACGGTCTTGAGGGCACGCTTACTGATGCAACGGCAGGGCGGATCATTCAAAACATTATGACCCCAAAATTCAAAAACGAAGACTTTAATGGTGGTATCACGGATGGCGCCAAAGCCGTGATGAACGTCCTCGAGGGTGGGGTATTGCCGGAGACAGCAGTCAAGTCCGATTCGAAGAAAAAGTCGGGTTTCTTTGAAATGGAGGGGCCGGAGCTTTCGATAACGGAGCGCATTCTCATTGGCGCGTTTGTTTTCGGCATCATCGGGCTGTTTACGGCGATTGGCATCCTCACGCCAGGTTTCGGGTGGTTCTTATACTTTTTCCTGATCCCGTTCTGGGCGGTTTTTCCCATGGTCGTACTGGGCCCGGATGGCGCATTGTATTGTTTGGTCACCTATCTGGTCGGCTTTCCGGCAGCAAAGCTGTTCATCCGAAACACCGACTGGTATCAGAAAGCTCAGAAAGATCTTCGTACCAAGGGGCAGGCTTCAATCGGTGGCATGGTGATTCGCTCTGGAGGTTCAGGTTCGTCGTGGTCGTCCGGTGGATCGAGTTTTTCAGGCGGTGGGGGATCGTCAGGCGGTGGCGGTGCCTCCGGCAGCTGGTAGGGGGATGGTGATAGTGTTTTTAAGTTTGAATTTATCCGTTCCGAAAAGTTAGATCATACCCTCGTGATGCAGAAAGATTGGTGGATCCCAATACTTCAATGGACGCTTCCGGGCGTTGCGCTGACCATCATCATGGGATGGCTCGCGAAGAGCAGGATGAGTCAGCGGCCTCTAACGGAAGTCAATACCTTAAGGCATCCGACAGGTATTCTGGTCATAGGGCTAATCGGATTCGCTTTTTTTGCCGTTATCGCTGTGGTGTCGAACACCATCGGCAAGAACAGCACCACCACTATCTGGACGACCCTCATTTTCCTTTTCTTCGCAGGGATGTCGCTCGCTATGGTCGCCGACTACTTTTTTGCCCGTCATCACCTCAGCGCCGATGGGCTCGACTATGGCAGGTGGACTGGACAACGCGGTTACATCCGCTGGGTGCAGGTTCGACGTGTTGAGTACGCGCCCTCGATGCGGTGGTTCAAGCTTCATATGCCGTCTGGGTCTCCAATCAGGATTTCAGCCATGCTCATGGGTTTGCCTGCGTTTGCGCAACATGTTCTGGCGTACGTGCCTGCGGGGAGAATCGACAATTCGGCAAAAGCTTTGCTGATTGAGACTGCCGAGGGCAACCTGCCTGAAGTCTGGAGTTAGTCCGATGTTGCAAGAGTAGCCTAGCCAATGCTTCAGCAGTTTCTTGTCCAGCGTTTTTTTCTTGAACGGTTATTGCGTTACGTTTCAGATAAGCGATATCTGGCCAATCTCATGGCTGACATAATCGCGCACAATCGCAGATGGTGCGAGTTGTACAAGCTGCTGAATCCGTTCTTTCAAGCTGGGGTCGATGCTCAGCGATAACCGGTGGCTTCAATCCTGAATTCCAGTGACGCATGAAACTGTTTGATGTGGTGATTTCCGGGGCTGGTCCTGCAGGGTGCACGGCAGCTTTGTCGCTTGCGCGGAAAGGGTTGCGCGTTGCCTTGATCGACAAGGCGCAGTTCCCGAGAGATAAAACGTGTGGCGACGGCGTCACCCCTGCATCGGCAAGGCTTCTTGAAGAGCTTGGCGTCATGGAGGTCGTTCGCCAGCGAGTAGGGCCGCTGACGGTGTTCAAAGGCATCACCCTCTTTTCTCCCGATGGCGCGGTTGTGCAGGGACGGTTGTCGCAAACCGGCGACCGGTCGAGCGAAAGTTACGTTATCCCCCGATCGTTACTCGACGACTGTTTCGTTACCTGTGTAAAAGCCCACGAATCGATTTCCTTTTTCGACAATACCGAGTCGCGCGAGCTCATCATAAACGGTGATTCGGCCAGGGGGCTAAGTACTTCTGGAGGTGAATTTTACGGGAAGTGCATTGTTGCGGCTGACGGCGTCTATTCGCCGATAGCCGCTCAGCTTGGGCTCCTGAACCGACAGAAAGAGCAGCAGGGATTTGCCATGCGGGCCTATTTTTCAAACGTTGACAGGCTGAACGATTCCATCGAACTTCATTACGACAATCTCATTCTGCCGGGCTACGGCTGGGTATTTCCCGCCGGTGAAAAGCGAGCCAACATCGGCGTGGGCATCATGACGCGTTTCAAGGAGCCGCGCGGTCTCAAAAACATGTTCGAGCGCTTTATCGCTGAAAACCCGGTTGTCTCCAGCAAGCTGAAAGATGCGGCGATGGAGCCGGGTACGCTGAAAGCGTGGCCTCTGCCGTTCGGTTCATTTCGGGGAATGCGGAGTCAACGCAATGTTTTGCTTGCTGGCGATGCCGGCAGTTTTGTTGATCCGCTGAGCGGAGAGGGGATTTTTTACGCTCTGAAAAGTGGTCAATTCGCAGCTGATGCTATTGTCAAAGCGCTTGCGGAGAATGATCGCGCACAGGCCGGAGCGTTTTATGAAAAGTTGTGGAGAAAAGCATTCGAGTTCGACGAGTTCAGCGTCGGCTATTTTCTGCAAACCATGCTGAACAGCCGTTTTCTTATGGAAACGCTTTTGCAGTTCGCATCGAAAAAACAGTCCCGTGCTGATTTGCTGGCCGATATTATTGCTCATAACCGGAAAAAACTCGATCTGGTGAATCTGCTCAATCCGTTGTTTTGAGGTGTATCGCATTAATCTTTAAGGTGTTAGGATTGAAAAATGCAACTTGATATGCACTATTATGGTACCTACGCCATGGCTCGGGCTGCCGGGTTGAAAAAAGAGGTTTGCGAAACGATTGCGACAGCTGCTCAATTTGTTGATGATAATGCTGAAAAAGAGAGTGTATTTTTCAGGGACGGCGCCCGATTGGATGCTGAGGCTACTGCGCATCATACGATGCATTTGAAGAATCTTAGCCGGGAAGATCAGCGGCAAATATGGGTTCCTTTTCATTTCCTACCGGGTAATGAGGGCGATAGTTATACGCAGCGGCTGGTTTGCAAAAAAGATAGTGAAATAGCGCAAGAAATGATCAAATACAATGTAGCGTTGCTAAACCAGCCGTTTGCTTTACCGTTACTTGGGATAACAGCCCATGTCTATGCAGATACCTTTGCGCATTATGGTTTTTCCGGAGTGAGTTCGAGAAGCAATAAAATTGTGAACAATAGTATTGCTTTTCATGTATCATTAAATCCTGATATCGAGAAATATATCACGGATAAAGCGAAAAAATTTGTGAATGATTACCCGAAAGAGGGCGGATTCTTTCATAATATCAAGTCATGGCTTGCAGAGGAGGTAACCGGTGCTTTAGGACATGGAGCTGTAATGACCTATCCTGACAGGCCTTTTCTTGTCTGGAATTTTGTTTATGAAAATAATACTGATGGGGCACATTGTCCAGTTAGAAATAATCAGGAAACCTATCTCGAATTCTGTGTAAAAATCCATGAAATATTTCAGAGAGTAGCTGAAAAACATTCTGATTTTGCCGATAAGGCAGCATTTATGGATTTTTCAAAAATAGAGTCAAAGGTAAAAGAGGTCATCAATGTACAAGCTCCCAAAGAGGGCAGAATTGATGCCTGGAAAAAGGCCGCACGGAATGGGTTGCTCTTTGGGACAGGGCAAGAAAATATTCCTGATTATAATGAAAACGTTTGGCATAAGAACAGAGATAGTCTTAAAAAGGCTAAAGACTCAAGAGTTACTCCGGGTTTTCCTGTGTATCGATTTTATCAGGCGGCGGCAGTACATCGTATCAATATTCTGAGGTATATTTTACCGTCAAAAGAGTTGATCGTGGCTTGATTTAAACCTTCTCTTCATTGTATCGCCGCTCGTTACAGTACTCTATTGATGTGTTAGTGTTAGAGCGATTTGGGTCGTTTCGCGTTCGTATAAAGACGAAAATCCCTCGCTTTTCTCTTCACAAATTCTCTAGTACAAACGCACATCGTTCATCGACCGGTACTTTCGGTACTTCAATGAGTTTGTATCCCAGCGATTCGTACACCGCGCGGATGGCGTGGTGGAGCGCTTCGGCTTCTGCGAGGCTTTGGGGGCGTTCGGTGTCGTTGATGTAGATTTCGGGCCACGGGGGGAGGATAAAGACCGTGCGCTCGTATCGGCATCGGTTGTGGGTGTCGAGCCATGCTTCGGGGATGTCGAGTCCACTCTGGTGGAGGTAGCCGAAGATGTCGGGAAGGCCTCGGTCGAAAAAGCAGAGCTCGCCGGTTGCTGCGGCGTGGTTGTGCTGGCGGAGCATTTCTTCAAAGGCGAGGCTGGCGAAGGCTTCGAGGTCGTTCCAGGGCATCACGCCGTTTGGACGCTGGGCTTCGCGGCGGATCAGCTCGCGTGACACTTCCGCATAGCAGCGGTGGCCGTGCTGTTCGAGTCTGGCGATGAGCGTGCTTTTGCCGCTGCCCGGCCCGCCGGTGATGATGTAACGGCAGGTCGCTTTTGTTTCGGTCGCGCTCATGCCAGCGTCAGAACAGGGAACCAGTTGGCGATCATGTCGAGCTTTTTTCGGCAAAGAATGTTCGCTCAAATTTGTTATCGAAAAACCGCATAATGGCTTTAAAAGTATCAGATTCTGGCGAAAAAGCATGCAATAATCCCGGCAAAAAGCTCATTAATCGGTATTGCGCCGACCTGCCGGATTCCGGAATAAAAGAACCGTCTTCTTGTTTTTTGTTGTAACAATTGTTAATAATGGGGAAGCGAAATTCAATGGAGGTGCAAGTGAAAATAGCAATTAGTGGTAAAGGCGGTGTCGGAAAAACGACGATCAGTTCAATGATTGTGAGGGAGCTTGCATCAAGGGGGCGAAAGGTTCTCGCGATTGATGCCGATCCCAATGCCGGGCTGGCCGATGCGCTCGGTTACGATCACGAAACGATGGGCGCAATCGTGCCGCTGGTCGAGCGTAAGGCGCTCGTCGAGGAGCGCACCGGCGCGAAGCCGGGGGAGTCGGGCGGCTATTTCGTGCTGAATCCGAAGGTTGATGATTTCGTTTCCCGCTATTCGGTCGATGTGAACGGCGTGCCGACCATCGTCATGGGTGCTCTGAAAGAGGCGCTGTCAGGCTGTTACTGTTCCGAAAACGCGCTGCTCCGGTCGTTTCTGCGGCACCTCATGGTCGAGCGCGACGAATGGGTCGTGCTCGACATGGAGGCGGGTTTTGAGCACATGACGCGCGGTACCGCGCAGTCGGTCGATCTGTTGCTGGTGGTCGTCGAGCCGGGCGAACGCTCGATCAGCACAGCGCGGAAGCTGATCGAACTTGCTGAACACACCGGCATTCCAAAAACGCGGTTGGTGCTCAACAAACTTCACGGCGAGGAGCAGGCTCTCGCTGTCGCCGGAAAGCTCGGCGCGGAGCGGGTCATCGAGCGGATGCCGTTCGACATGGAGGCGGTCAGCGCCGATCTGTCGGGAGCGATGCCGTATGAGGCCTGTCCGGAGCTGGTCGCAAAAATCAGGAGCCTTGTTGACCGCCTCGAATCCCTGACAGAAAGAGAGAAAATTTTCTGACAGGATGGTCTCAGTTTTGGAATATTGTAAACAATTGTTAATATCATAACGTGATGTCGATATAGGAAGGTAATTAAATGCCGATATAGTAGTAAACCATTCTTTCCCCTTCGAGTACTGACTTCAGCGTTCACTGACATCACGAACGCGCTTATTGCAAGCAGCATATCAGGTTTTCGTTCACTTCCAGCAATCGGAAGTCTTTTTTTAGTGGTCGATATTAACAATTGTTATCATTTTGTTTTCTGCTTTTCAGCAGGGGGGTATGTGCGGCAGCATGCACGCGCTACCTGACTATACGCTGAGTTCGGAAAAGAGTCGTTTCAAATTATCCATTCAACAAGCAAAAGGAGGCTCTCATGAGTCAAGGAAACAATGGCTTTTCACGCAGGGATTTTATCAAGCAGTCGGCCATCGGTCTCGGCGCGGTTCTTGGCGGCAGTTCATTGCTGGCAGCGTGCAGCCCTAAATCCGAAGGTGGTTCCGCTGCGGTGAAGGGCGGCAAGAAGGTCACGAGCTGTTACCTGCCGATTACCGACGCCACGCCGATCATCCTTGCTCACGAGCTTGGCTTCTACAAGGAGCTGGGTATCGACTCCGAACGGCCGGTGCTGATCCGCGGCTGGGCGCCGATGGCCGAGGCCTTCATGGCCGGACGCTTCAACCTGACCCATCTCTTGGCTCCCATTCCGATCTACATGCGCTACAGCAAGAACTTCCCGGTCAAGGTGGTTGCCTGGGATCACATCAACGGCTCGGCCATAACCGTCGGCAAAGAGAGCGGCATCAAGTCGTATGCCGATCTCGGAGGCAAGCAGATCGCCATTCCTTACTGGTATTCGATGCACAACATCATTTTGCAGATGATCGCCCGCGAATATGGTATCGAACCGGTGATCCAGAGCAAGACCGCGCCGCTGAGCAGCAAGCAGGTCAACCTGTTCGTCATGGCTCCGCCGGACATGCCGACGGCTATCGCCTCGAACGCCATCGATGGGTACATCGTCGCCGAGCCGTTTAACGCCGCTGGTGAAGTGCTGGCGGGTGGTCGTATCGTGCGCTTCACGGGCGACGTGTGGAAAAACCACCCCTGTTGTGTAGCGGTCATGAACGAGAAGGATATTGCCGATCAGGAGTGGTCGCACAAGGTGATTCAGGCGCTGGTCAAGGCGGAGCTTTGGGCGCTTAACAACCCCGAGCAGGCAGCGCATATCCTTTCCAAGGATGGGGCCAAGTACCTTCCGTTGCCTGAAAAGATTGTGAAACGGGCGATGATGAAGTACGATCTCGAAACCTACGGCCCCTCCGGCACGGGCGCGATCAAGCATCCGGAGTGGAATGCTCGCCGTCTTTCTTACGAGCCTTACCAGTTCGAGTCGGCTACCAGGCATATGGTCGAAATGATGAAACAGACCAGAATGGATGGCGACACCAGCTTCCTTCAGAAACTCGATCCCGGCCGTGTTCACAGTGAACTGATGTACACGGCGGGCGTCGAGGCGGCGGCCTCGGCCCTCGGCGGCCTGACGCAGTTCGCTGCAATCGACCCCAAACAACCTACCGTCCGGGAAGAGATAATCAGCATCTGACCGCGTCAGGGATCGTTCACTTCCTCCGGTCCATTTTAACCCCGGCCTCGTTCCGGCACGTCTCGCCCGTGCCGGTTGTGGGCGCGCGCGTGTCAGGAATATTTTGGTAACCAGCTATCGGAATCTGTTTTATGGCAAATCAGAATGGCAGCAATGCCACAGGAGTTCAGGGGAAACTGCTGGACAGGGTATTTTATGTAACCGGTATTTTGCTCTTCCTCGCCGTCTGGCAGCTCGCCAGCATGTTCAAACTTTTCGGCGCTGATTTCAGCGACTCATTCTCGCCTGTTGCGGCATTTTCGGCGCTGTTCGAGATGATAAAAAGCGGAGAGCTGATACACCACGCCATTCCAAGTATTCGCAGGGTGTTGACCAGCCTTTTACTGGCCATTATCGTTGCGCTCCCTATCGGTGTTCTGGTTGGCTACTTCAAAAGAGTCGAGCAGCTCACTTACGTGGTGTTCCAGTTCATGCGCATGATTTCGCCGCTTGCGTGGATGCCCATCGCTATCATCATCTTCGGTGTGGGCGATGTTTCCGTGACCTTTCTGCTCTGGCTGGTCGCTATCTGGCCGCTGATCCTGAATACTTCGCACGGCGCGGGACGGGTCAGCCCGCTTTGGGTGAACATGTCCCGAACGATGGGCGCAAAGGACACTGGCATTCTGCGCAAGGTGATTATCCCCGCTGCCGTACCGGACATGCTCACCGGCCTCAGGCTCGCCGTAGGGGTGAGCTGGATCATCCTCGTTCCGGCGGAGATGTTGGGCGTGCCGGACGGTCTCGGCTACTTCATTCTCGACACCCGCGACCGCTTCCGCTACGACCAGCTCATGGCCACCATCATGGTAATCGGCGCGATCGGCTATCTGCTCGACTCGGCCAACCGGTGGCTGATTAAAAAATTCGCATGGAAACTTTGAAGGGAGAACCGATGAAGCAAGAACAGATTCTCATCAGCGTTGAGCATGTTTCGAAACGCTTCGAACGGGAGCGGGGGGTGATGCAGGTGCTTCATGACTGCACCTTCGAGGTGATGAAAAATGAATTCCTCGTCATCGTCGGCCCGACCGGCTGCGGCAAGTCCACCCTGCTGAACCTGATTGCGGGGCTCGATTTCCCCAGTACCGGCTCGATCCTTCTCGAAGGCGAGCAGGTCACAGGGCCGGGTGCGGATCGGGGGATGATTTTTCAGGAGTACGCGCTGCTTCCGTGGCGCACCGTGCTGAAAAACGTGGAACTCGGTTTCGAGTTCCAGAACCGCGAGATGGACGCAGGGCAGCGCAAGGCCGAGGCGATGCGCTACCTCGACATGGTCGGCCTCGGCTACGCCGCCAACAAGCACCCTGTCGAGCTTTCCGGCGGTATGAAGCGCCGCGCGTCGCTGGCGATGATTTTGGCCATCCGCCCGAAAATCCTGCTCATGGATGGCGCTTTCAATGCGCTCGACTCGAAGACGAAGATGACCATGCATCAGGAGATTACCAACATCTGGGCGACTGAAAAGAATACGGTGGTGTTCGTCACCTCCGATCTTGACGAAGCGGTCAAGCTCTCCGACCGCATCATCGTGCTCGGCAAACATGGGGAAATCGACGCAGTGCTGCGCAACGAGCTGCCAAGACCGAGGCTTGGCAGCGCAGCCCGCGATCCCGGGTTCCACCACCGCTTCGTGGCGTTCCGCGAGACGGTGATGAATGTCATCAAAAAGGATGTCGGGATGCGAACCTGCCGCGTGGCCTGAACGGCTTCGCCGGTCAAAGATAAAATCTGAAAAACATGAACGAGACGATCACAACCGGAAAACTTCTGCTTGAACTGAAAGATGTCTGCAAGACCTTCGTGAAGGATGGCGCTGAATTCAGGGTGCTCGAGGGGGTGAATCTCAAGATCGACGAAGGGGAGTTCGTCTGCATCCTCGGCCCGACCGGATGCGGCAAATCGGTCACCCTGCAAATCGTTGCCGGTCTCCTGGAGCAGTCCTCGGGCCGCGTGATTCTCGACGGCAAGGAGGAGCATGGACCCGGTCCGCACAAGGGGATGGTGTTTCAGGAGTACGCGCTCCTGCCGTGGCGGAACGTGGTAGAAAATGTGGAGATCGGTCTTGAACTCAAGGGGGTCTCGAAAAAGGAGCGGCGAAAAATCGCGCTGGAGTACCTCGACATCGTCGGCTTGAAGGGATCTGCAGAGAACATGGTGCATGAAATTTCCGGCGGTATGCGCCAGCGGGCGGCGATTGCGCGCGCTTTGGCGAACCACCCGAAAATCCTGCTCATGGACGAACCGTTCGAGGCGCTCGACGCCCTCACCAAGGAGGAGATGCAGATCCAGATTCTGAAAGCGTGGGAAAAAACTAGGACGACCATCTTTTTCGTGACCCACGACGTCGATGAGGCGATCTTCCTTTCCGACAAAATCTGCGTGATGGACATCAATCCTGGCAGGGTGAAAAAGATCATCGAGAACTATTTGCCCCGGCCACGGCACGAAAAGGTGTGTCGCACGGATGCGGAGTTCAGTGAACTGCGCGACCAGATCATTCAGCTTTATTCGTCTCTGAAGGATGATGAACTTGATCTTGTCTTTTAGGGCTGCCTTTTAACATAAACGGATAACCCTATCGCATCATGGCAAACAAGAAATATAGAGGGGCTGTTACCTGCCTCCTTCTGGCTACGGGATTGCTCGGCGCATGCAAGGGCGAGCCGCCAGGTGAAAAGCCGGGAAAAGTAGCGGATAATATGCCGGCGGCCGGGGTGGCGGAGTCGGAGCACGCAACTGGCAATGACCCGACGACCAACGAACGTGCGGTCAACGGCCTTCGGCTCTACCTCGGCTACTGCTTCATCTGCCACGGTCAGAGCGGGCGCGGCGACGGCCCTTACGCCTGGACGCTTTCGGTGAAGCCAGCCGATCTGGCGGATCGCGACTCCTTTGCCGGGAAAACCGACAGGGAGATTCACGACGTCATCAGCCGGGGCGGCGTGTCGCACGGAAAGTCGATTCACATGCGTCCGCTCGGCATGCAGCTCAGTTACGCCCAGATCGAGGATATCGTGGCCTATATCCGGGTACTTAACCGAGGGGTGCCGGTCGAGCTGGAGAAAAAAAGCGGCTACACCGCTTCGGACATTTACGGTATGTCGTGCATCATGTGCCACGGCAAGAAAGGTGATGGCAACGGAGAGATCGCGCGAAAGCTCGGCATTACTATCAGGCCGCTCGGCGGCAGCGAGGTGCAGGCGATGAGCGACGAAGAACTCAGAAAAATTATTTCAGAAGGCATCGCCGATCCGGCGCGGTCCAACGCTTACTACATGCCGCCGTGGCGTGAGAGCCTCACCGGCGAGCAGATCGACGAGCTGGTGCGCTATGTCCGGTCGCTGAAAAAGCCCTGAACCAACAATGGAGTACGATCATGTCAGACGAGAAAAAATATCAGTACAACGACGAGCTGACCAGTTCGCGGCAGGCTCCGGTGTATCGTCCGGGGATGTCGCTGAATGAGCGTATAAAGCTCGTGCACAAGCTCAATTACAGCAAGGAAGAGGTGATCGCCCACACGGCCAACAAGGCGGTGGCGGAGATGGTCGGGCACATGGAGAAAGAGGGGATAGGCAACACCTTCGACCGCTTCATGCAGCAGCATCCGCAGTGCGGTTTCGGCCTCACCGGCGCGTGTTGCGCCTTCTGCTCGTACGGCCCGTGCCGGGTGAACGAAAAGCATCCCCACTCGATCTGTGGGAAGGATGTCGATCTGATCGTCGCGGGCAACGCGCTGCGGCGGCTCGCCTCGGGCATGTCGGCGCACGGCGCGCACGCCCGCGAGGTGTTCATCGCCCTAAAGGCGGCAGGCGATGGATCGGCGCCGATTCCGATCAAGTGCCCCGAAAAGGCGTGGGCGGTCGCCAAAGCGCTCGGTCTCGACGCCGAGGGCAAAAGCGTCGAGCAGAGCTGCGTCGAGATCGCCGACCGCTTCATCGACGACTTGCAGCGCGCCTTGCCGAAGCATCACGACACGCTCTTTGCGCTCGCCCCGAAAGAGCGCTCGGAGCTTTGGGAGCAGCTCGGCATCATCCCGATCAGCGCCTATCACGAGTGTTTCGAGTCCAACAACCTCACCAGTCACGGCACAGACTCCGACTTCGAGAGCCACATGCAGGCGTTCCTGCGCACGGTGCTCGCCTACGCCTACACCACCGTGGTCTCGACGTCGCTCGCCACCGACATAGTCTATGGCCTTCCGCAGCGCTCGAAGCTCAACGTGAACCTCGGCAGCATCCGCAAGAACAACTGCATCAACATCGGCATCAACGGCCACGCGCCGATGGTTGCGTTTGCCATCTGCGACATCGTTGGCACGCCGAAGATCATGGAGAAGGTGAAGGCGGTCGGCGCGGAGGACATCCGCCTCTACGGCATGTGCTGCACCGGCGGGGAGTTCGTCGAGCGCGACCTGGGCATTCCGCTTGTCGCAATGGCCTCCTCCGCCGAAATGGCCGTCGCCACCGGCGCGTTCGAGGCGATCGTGGTCGATCAGCAGGATGTGCTGCCCGGCATGATGCCTGTCGCCCGTCGCTTCCACACCAAGGTGATCACCACCTCGCCCTCAGGTCGCAAAGAGGGGGCGATTGTGTTGGAACTCGACTACTACCTCAAGAATCTCGACAGGATTTACGAACTGGCTGAAGATATTCTCGACATTGCCATCGAAAACTATGTCAACCGCGACAGCGAAAAAATCCATATTCCCGACATCAAGGCAAAGGTGGAGCTGGGCTTCAGCGTCGAGGAGATCGCCCGGCTGTTCGAGGGATCAATGCCCGAAAAGAAAATTCACGGTCTCGCCCGGCTGCTGGAGGAGGGCAAGATTCGTGGTATTGTGAACTTCGGTTCGTGCGGCAACATTCGCGGCGCGGTCTTCGAGCGCAACCAGGTCATCATCGCCCGCCAGCT
>Ga0272443_10004652_pt1 | contig 14732 bp, 14 predicted proteins | sample SSMAcet12_FD_193581 | JGI IMG/M metagenome (GOLD analysis project Ga0272443, IMG submission 193581) | Marine sediment archaeal communities from Little Sippewissett salt marsh, Falmouth, MA, United States - SSM-Acet-12 | ecosystem: Environmental > Aquatic > Marine > Wetlands > Sediment ...
AGTCATCGAGGGTGGCAAGTTCGATGAGATGAGCGTTGTGGCCACGCCGAACAAGCGCCGCGTGAGCGGCGCGACCCGATCGAAAAGAGATCTCACGCTCCGGGGAATCGCCTCCGCAGAGGACCCCAATGTGCCGATTGTCCATCACGTCCTAATCTTGCCGTATTCCGCATGCAACATCACCCCGCTTCGTACGGGACATGTCTAGTTCTGGGCGCTAGGCTATGGCGAATTTCGCCAGTGATGAAGCCCTTGATTGAATGCGTGTTGGATCTGTAACCGGTCGGGATTGAACGCCACGTACAGTTCGCGGCGGATGCCAAGTCCATCGGCCTTGTGAAGCCCGGTGACTCCTCGCTTGGCACACAGGTAGTCCGCAACACCTGCATCCATGAAGACCGCGTGACATCGCCCTTGACACAGTGCGTCAAGCAACGACTCCTGATCGGGCACCACTAGCTTGCTCTCTGCGGGGAGATGATCGATCTCATCGTTGTAGCTATAGCCGTCAAGAACCCCGAGGAGATTTCGTCCGTCCGACAGGATCTCACAAAGCGAGCCCGCAGGAGGGAGCGGGGCCTTCGAGAACAGAGCTGTCTCCTCTTCTCGGAGCAGATCAGAGAACAGAAAGCGAGACTCGCGTTCTCTGGTCTTGGTGATCTGGAAGACGCCGTCCGCGTTACCTACGTCAACGCGGCGCAGGCATTCGTCCCATGGGCAAAGATCTACGTGAAGATCCAGTCGCATCACATGGAAGATCCGAGAGATCGTTCCATAGTCGATTCCCATGATCTTGTCGCCTTCCCGGAACTGGTAGGGGGGGTACGGATCTGCGACCAGGTTCACACACGTTCTGTTCATTGCCTTCTCTTCCCTCCAGTATTCAAAGAGGGCCGTGTGGACGGCCCTCTCCTGGAATCGCACCGATGGTCAGTGACCGCAGGCGTGCGCAAGCTCAACCAGCTCGGGATGGACGACCTTCCCAAACTCGGTGACGGCAACACCATCGCAAGTCACCGATGTGTCAAGACAAATGCCATCGATGTGCGACGCTGCGACCCGAGGCGCTCCACCGGAGTACATCGGTCCCTGATATCCGAATCCCCACTCGGTACATCCCCACACCCGCTCATCTTCGGTGGTTGCGTATCCGAGCTTGGCGTTGGGGTTGAAACCGTAGCACGTGTGGGCGGCAAGGTACATCCCCGGATCGTCCAGCTTCTCAAACCAGCGCCGGACAATGTCTGCCTCCTTGCCACCTAGAATCTTGCGAATCCTCCCGTTCTCGATCTCGTAGGTCACAGGCTCGGACACAATTCCGATATCGGCCTCGCCGCCTCCGGAGATGGCGCCGTCAAACACAAGGGTCCCCTGGATGGTGTCTTCCTTGGGTGCCCAGCCGATTTGACCGGTCAGGAAATGACCGCCTGGTTGATCGGCGAGCAGTTCGTTTGCAATCGGGCGACTTGGATCGTTCTCGAAGACGAGATCCGTTCCAACGCGGGTCTTCATCGTCATCTTCTTTGCGCTCTTCGTGATCTCTACGACCTTGTTCTGGAAAGCGATTTGTGCGTCGATATCGACTTCACCGATGCACCGGATCAACTGCTCCGTGGAGAGCCCACCGAGCATGAGGTTCCGTGTCCGGCCGTTGGTGACGGCACGCTCCCACGGAGTTCCATACAGAAGCCATTGGTTGTTGAGCTCAATCCATGCATCGGCTTCCGGGCAGGCCGCAATCAACGGCGCCGGGAGGTATGGATCGGCTGCCATTCCATATCCTTTCGGCGTTGTGTGCCAGGCAACCATGACCTTGGCTCCGAGAGCTTCGCCTGCCTTTGCCATCTCCTCTGCGACTCGAAAGTCGCTGATGGAGTCGATCGTGATGAGAAGATTCTCACCAGGCTTGACCCGCACAAGATCCTTGATGGTCTTGAATGCAGCTTTGAACAGTTCCAGATCCGCTTTGCTCGGCATGGTACCTCCCGATACCGCTATGAAAGTTCTCGAAGCATGGAGCACAGGATGTCGGTCGCCGTTTCCATGTCCGAGATGGCGATTGATTCTTGGGTCGAGTGCTCATTCCGTGCGCCAATACCCATGACCACGGTCTCGATTCCCTTCTCGTTATAGACCGACGCATCTGTGCCGCCGGTCATCACGTTCGTGCGTGCTGCGAGCCCGACCGATGCAATTGCACGCAACGCCGTCTGAACCATGGGTTGTGTCTCACTCAAGCGATACGCACGTGATGCTTTCTGTGTACGGATTTCGACGCTGGCATCTCTATTGGACGCTGCTTCTCTGAAGGCGCTTTCCATCTTCTCGCATAGCGCTTGGGCCTTGTTGTCATCCAGGCTTCGGCATTCGGCTTTGAGCTCAACCGTCTCGGGGATCCCGTTACGGATGATCCCGCCGTGAATGGTGCCGACGTTCGCCGTTGTCTCTTCATCCACACGGCCTTCGGGGAACTGTGCAATCGCCAGGGCTGCGGTACGGATCGCGGAAACCCCCTTCTCCGGTTCCATTCCGGCATGGGCGGCACGCCCATGGACCGTAATGTCCAGGAGGAAGTGGGAGGGACCGCCGATGACGACAGCATCGAGCACATCCGAATCCATCAGGATCCCGCGCTTTGCCGTCACGAGTGAGACGTCGAGATTCTTGGAACCGAAGAATCCGATCTCCTCGTTACGAACGACGACAATTTCGACGGGAGGGTGATGCTCAACCTTCTGAAGAGCGTGGATAATTTCGGCGATTCCCGCTTTGTCGTCGGCACCAAGAATCGTGTCGCCGGCAGATCGTATGATCCCCTCTTCGATGATTGGTTCGATGCCTTTGCCTGGGCTGACTGTATCTGCGTGTGCAGCAAGGAGGACCGGATCGGCCTGGCTGTTCTTCGCGGGAATGCGGCAGACTAGATTGCCATACGAATCGATTTCAGATGAATGTCCCAACTCGCGTTGCAGGATTGTCCGAAGGTGTTCGATGAATCGCGCCTCGTCACCCGACTCGCTGTCCACGCGAACCATTTCGCAGAACGTCTCAATCCACATCTTGCATCCTTTCCATCTTTCTACGTAGCGTGCCAGTTCATCTTGTGATCCCGTTCTTGGGGTGTGACGTACTCGGGGAAGTGCTTCTCGTAAAACGGGGTCTCCAGATGGTGAACCTGGAACAGGGCCGGAATGAACATCGCATCGGTGTACTTGGGCAGCCGTCCGTATGTACTGAACACGTAGTTGCAGAAGCTTCTCGTCATTTCGACGATCTCGTCATAGAACGCGGGGCGGACGAGATCGTATCCATCCTTCCCATAGATTCCGGTGTCACCCCACTTACGTTGGGCAATCGCGTCCACGGCTTCATCCACGGTCATATACGGTGGGCAATAGCCTTCAAGCAAGCCGTCGATTCCGACAGGATTTTCTGCTGCTTGAGGGAACGCTGCCGAGTCAACTGGCTCAAATCTCATGTTGACACACCGCATGACGGTTGGAAGGTCGATCGTGTGCATCAGGAAGGCGCCCAATCCCAAGGCTGTTGCGACGAGGGAGCTGTTCTGAAAAGCCATACCGGCTTCAAGGTTGCAGAGCCACGGAAGCATCTGATCGTACTGGTAGATCGTCATCCGTGGGCCGTCGAGTGTGCCATCCTTGATCCAGGACCCCACGCCGGCAGGGCAATCACGGACCTCATCCCACAGCTGCCACTTAAACTGTGCAAGGCCTGTCATGAGGAGATTGATGTACTCCTGAGTCGTGTCCGAGATAGGGAAGAACAACGTGGTCCCAGGGAGGTTCACCAAGCTCTCGAATGCTGCACCGATTGCACTGCGTGGTATGTCGAGTCGGCCCTCAGACAACTTGATCGTGTGCTGACGGAAGTCATCGAGAATCAGATGACGATCTTCGCGGCTTTCCATCCGGACCCGCCGAGCCGGAATCACGTTCTCGAATGGCGCACTACGGTAGTAGTAAACACCTGTATCGTCCGTGAATAGAAGCTGAAGCGGCACGGAAGCGCACGGACTTCCCACCGGTCGCCCTGTTACCGTCAGATGTCCCATGAGATGACGAATCTCTTCGATTGTGGCGCCCGTTGTCCCGGTCGCTGCGAAGCAGAGAAGTGCAGTTTCTTCTTCGCTTAGGCCATACGGAGTCTGCTCGGACGAGAACGCCAACCGTCCACGTCTGGAGCGTAACTCTCCTCCGGCTGGAAAGCGCTTGGTACGGCGTTGGAAGATCGTTTCCAACAATGGTGCATCGAAATCGAGGTTATGCATGCCTGAGATACCCCTTTTGTCCGCTATCGCTTCTGCACCACGGACCCTCACGGAATGTCCAAGGAGTTGGACCGAAGCGCCCGGGCACGAGGCCCGGGCACAATCGATCTTTGCGCTAGGCTATTTGAGGACGTCCGCGATGGGTTTGTGATCGATGTCGAAGTCGAAGTGCCGCGGGCCGAGCAGGTCGATTCCCTTCGGAGTTGTGAACACTTCGGTCGCTGCGATCCCGATGACGGCAACGTCTTGCCCTTCGGCAATGACGGTGTTCGTAAGAGGCTCTCCGGTCTCCGCTTCCACGACGATCACCAGATCCGGGCTGGTAACGTGCGGAGTGCCATCAAGCCACGTGACGTGGTTCTCGTTCTTGTACCAGATCTTGTAGGTGTGACCCGCGAAATCCCCGGAACCGGCGATCGTGTGCTCTCCCCAGAGGTACGCGTCGCGGTCTTCCCACTTCTTCAACGAGACTTTCCCCTTGAACAGAACAACCCCTCCGGCCGTTTCGCATCCTGCGGCCACCGGATCTTTGCCCTGCTCGCGAGCCTCGCGAATCGCCTTGCCGATCGCGTAGCTCTTGCTCAGCGTTCCCTGGACAACGGTTTCCTTCATGGCCTTGCCGTTCATGAGGAACGCGGCGTTGCCTACCAACTCGAATGATGCGGCACTGAGCATCTTCCCGATCCGCTCGGCCATCTCGAAGCTGCTCGCTCCGGTGATCACGGCGCGATTTCCATAAGCGTCCACGCTTGCCATCGGCCACATCCCGCGGTCAAACAGGATCGGTGTGGTCTGAGGCACTTCTGGGATCGCACGCCCGCCGGAGTAGTCCCCATCTACGACCGGTACACCGAAAATGGCTCCTGCCGCCACGGCGCTGGATGTTGCGCCGCCGCCGATCTCCAGTGGGACCAGTGCGCCGACTTCCACACCCGCGTACTTCGCTAGCTCCTTCCCGGCCTCCGCAGGCATGTACTCGATCGTGCGATTTGTCAGACCGAACTTCTTCATTCCGCGCATGACCTCGTCAGACTTGGGAGCGATCGTACCCATCAAGTAGCAGCAGGTTGTCCAGACGTCATCGCTGATTTCCGAGGCGGGAATGAAGGATAGCGTCTTGCCCTTTTCAAGAAGTGCGGTGAGTCCTTCGATCCCCGGTTCCGGCGAACCGCCGCCACCTGTTCCAAGGAACGTACAGCCACGCACGAAGTCTACGATCTCTTGTTTTGTGTTCAGCGTTGTCATCGTTGCCACCTCCTGATGGCCTGTCTAGATCTGATGTGCCAACAACGTATTCGTCCTATGCGCTTTCCTCGCTGAGCAATCGGTCAGCCACCGACAATCCGCTCGATCGGCCGATATTCCATGTCGAAACCGAAGTATTTGGGTGACAAGACGGCCAACCCACGTTCCGACCTGAACAACTCGTGGGCCTTCATGCCAAGCACCACATAATCCTTGCCCTCTGCGACATCTGGGTTGATGGTCGGCTCACACGTCCCGGCGTCGACAACCGTGATGATGTCGGGACTCGTGACATATGGGCGATCATCGAGCCACGTGATATGGTTTTCGTTCTTCAACCAGATCTTGAAGGCGTGTCCGGCGAAATCTCCGGAGCCTTCAAAGGAGTGCGTTCCCCAGAAGTAGCCTTCACGGCTCTCCGTGTCCTTCTTCGTGCATCGCCCTTCGAATAGCTTCCACCCGCCTGTGACGGCGAGGACAGCGGCCACAGGATCTCGGTTTGCCTCGCGGGCTTCGCGAATCGCTTTGCCGACCTCGTAGGAGCGCGTTAGCGTTCCGGGAACGATGAGTTCCTTCATCCGACTGCCCGGGAGCAGGTATGTGGCATTGCCGGCCAACGCGAAGGCCACCGTTGAGACGAGCTTCCCCAACCGCTCGCAGATCGTATCGTTCAGCGCCTGTTCGATGAGTACGCGGTTTCCCCATTCATCGACGCTGGCGAGCGGATGCATCGGAACATCAGCAAACGCCGGAGAGACCTGTAGAACCTCCGGGATCGCCCTTCCCCCCGCGTAGTCGCCGTCGACGATCTTCTTGCGGAGGTGTGTTCCCGTTCCAACCGGATCCGGGGTATTAGCGGCGCCGATCTCCAACGGGACCACGACCGAAACCGTTTTTCCCGTGTAGTTCTCGAGGAACTTCAGTGCCTCGGCCGTCTTGCGTTCGTATTTTGGGGTGACCATTCCGAGCCGCTGCATCTCAGCAAGAATCTCGGGCGTGCGATAGGCGGTCGAGCCCATTCCGTACGCTGTGGCGGTCCACTCGTCATCGCCGATCTCCGAGACATCAACCCACTCGATCACATTGCCTGCATCCAGCTCGCGTTCGAGGTAGTGAAGCCCGTCTTGCGGGAATCCTCCTCCTCCAACGCCCAGCAGCGTGCAGCCGCGGACGAAATCCTCGATGTCCTGCTTCGTTGTGAGTTTTCTACTTGGCATCTCTCTCCTTTGTTGCGGGTGCGCCGCTGTTGATACGTCGTTCCGCTACTGCCTGGGTCCGTAGAATCCAAGCCCCTCCAATCCGGCGGCTTGGTACATGGAACCGTTGAGCTTCTTGTCCGGAGGACGATGGTAGCTTCTTCTACTATGTGTAAGGCCCATACGGACGTACGATTCGGCCATCAGAAGCGCTGCAGCGGCGGGGTCGATGACCGGCACCTGCAGCTCCCGCTGAAGCCGCCGTGCAACGGGGGCCATCCCTGTGCATCCCAGGACGATGACATCCGCACTGTCGCTGTCGAGTGCTATGCGTGAGGCCTTGGCAATTGCCTTCGCCGCAGCATCAGTGTCCATCAGGCCAAGCACTGGAACGTCGGCAAAGCGCACGGACGCTACTCGTTGTGTGAGACCATAGCGGCGAAGCAGGTTGTGGATGAGCCGGGTTGCGGGTTCGATCATTGTAATGACGCTGAACCGATCGCCGAGCCCAAGGGCAACCAGGTACGAGGCCTGGGCCGCGCTGGTGACGGGGATCGAGACCCGTTCTCGAATTGACTCAAGGCCGATGTCCATGGCGCAGTCGATCACCATTGCGTCAAAGCCCTGTGCCTCAGCCCGAATGCCCTCGGCAAGGATGGCCGGTCCCACGACAGCTTCGTCGACGGCACTCTCGAGCGATTCGGGCCCCTGATCAAGGCAGATGACCTCCAGGTCGAACCGTCCTCCCGCCACAAGCTGACGCTCGGGACGTTGCGATTCCAGGAACGCTTGCGATGTGTTGGGAATGACAACGCGTATCTTCATCAATCTTCTCCTCTTGCTGCTATCAATCCCTAGTATTTCCAGCCTGCGTACATCGATCCCTCAACCTTTTTTTGCGGCGGAGTGAGGTAGGATTTCTTGCTGTGAGAGACTCCCATCCTCACGAGGGATTCGGCAAGCGTAAGCGCTGCGACGGCCGGGTCAACGACAGGAACCTCCAGGTTCTCTTGCAGGTGCTTGGTCACTGGCGACATGCCGGTGCAACCCAGAACGATGGCGTCCGCACCGTCGTGATCGATTGCCTCCCGTGCCTGAGCCAAGATGCGTTCGCACGCGAGGGACAAGTCCTCAAGATCAAGGACCGGGACATCAGCAAAACGCACCGAAGCCACCCGAGACATGAGGCCGTAGGTGCGTAGGCGATCCTCGATCAGGCGAGCCGTATTCTCGAGCACCGTGACAACCGAGAACGTGTCGGCAAGCCCCAAGACGTACTGAAAGGCGGCCTCGCCGGCGCTGGTAACGGGGATGTCAACATATTCGCGTACGGCACGGACCGAAGGGTCCGCAGCGCAGTCGATCACAATCGCGTCGTATCCCTCATCTTGTGCCTTGCGTGCCTCGATCATGAGCGGGACGGCCACCAGGGCGTCGTCCACGCCGCTCTCAAGCGAGACAGGTCCGTCTTCCAGACAGATCGTTGTGACTTCGACTCCCGGACCGGCCGCAGCTTGACGTTCATCGATCTGCGTTGCCAGGAACTCCTTTGACGCGTTCGGAATGATGACCTTGATGCGCATGCTATCTCCTTTCCTTGCCACCCGTCATAGCTGGAGGATCTTCCCCAGCCTCAGTTGCCGCCGTGGCGCGAGCCTCTTTGTGCAACACGGCATGCTTCCCTACGACATGAGCTAGCTCTCTGCGGACTCTGTTGCTCTCAACCGATCCCACAACATACGACACAGGCGGTTCACGTGCCGGTGGGCGAAGTTCCCGATTCCACCTGGGAGACCGACGACTACGACGATGAACGTGGCGCCGAAGATCATGTCCATGTACCTCTCGATCGACGAGAGCATCTCGGGAACAAGCCGAATGAACAGGGTTCCGAGCAAGGGTCCGTAGGGGACTTGCGTACCGCCGATAATCGGAATGAACGTGATGTACAACGTAAGTGTCACGTTCAGGTCAATCGAAGAAATCGACCCGACATACCCAACGTACAAGCCACCGCCGATGCCGGAGATGAAGCCGGCAATGGCATATGCGAGAAACTTATATTTGAACGTATTCAGCCCGATAGAACGAGCGAGCTGATCATTCTCGGCGATCCCGATGAGAATGCGCCCAGTCTTGGTCCGTAACAGCCAGAACAGAACCCCGGCGACGAGCAAGGCAACTCCGAGCAGTAGCCACAGTGAATTGACATAGCCGAGGGCACCGCTGAGTCCGGAGAATGACATACCGCTTCGCCCGCCGGTGACATCACGCATTCCCTCGACGATGCTCGGAAAGAGGATCGTGAGAAGAAACGAGACCATCCCCACGTAGAAGCCCCGCGCACGGCTGGTTGCTACGTACAACACACCTGCAGCAATGCTGCTCAGAACTCCGCCGAGAAGCAGCGATACGCCGAGCGGCCAGCCATACACTTCGGTCGGAACGATGGTGGCGTACGCACCGATTGCCATTGTGAAGGCATAGCCGTAGAACGGTTGATTGCACTTCGAGAAGAGGAACCAAGCGACGTATCCCTGGATGAGGTAGAGCAGAATGAAGCCGGTCAGCCACTGCATGTAGCCGCCAAGCAAGATAAACACAGCTCCGAGTCCCGCAATCGCGATGAGTGTCGCCACTTCCTGCCACGGTCGATTCTTCATGCCTTCATGCCCCTTTCGACCTGACACCATGTCACACAGACCTCTCGGACCCAAGGATTCCTTTGGGTGCCAGAACAAGAACGGCCATGGCAATCCCGTACAGGATTACGCTTTGCCAACTGCCGTGAACGACGTACCCTGCGAAACTCATGACCATGCCCATGATCAGCGCAGCAAGCATGCCACCGAGAATGTTCCCGATTCCGCCGACGACCGCGATGATGTATCCCATGAAGGTCAAGTCGAAACCTGTACTCAGGTTAAGGTTGTAGAGCGACCCCCAGAGAATTGCTCCCAGCGCACCGAGCATGCATCCGATCCCGGACGCGATGCCGAATGCCCGAGTCGTATTGATGCCGACGATCTTGGCAAGACGTAGGTTCTGGGAGGTTGCACGCCAGGATTTCCCGACTCGGGTCCGCTTCTCGACCACGCGGAGAAGTAGGAGGCTGGCGATGGAGAAGAGCAAGGCGAACAGCTTCAAACCGGATGTCTGAACACCGAGAATTGTCAAAGAGCCCATCCGAGGTAGATTCAGGCCGATGTTCGGACGAGGGAAGATGGTTCTCGTCAGACCGACGAAGATCAACCCCAGACTGTTGGTTACCAGGAAGAAGAGGTTCAGATCCGCCTTTCGCTTCTCGTAGATGGGCGTGAGCAAAGCGGCTTGGACGAGATAGCCAAGACCGAACCCGACTGCCAGCCCCAGGAATACCGCAAGCACGGCATTCGTGCTAAGGAAATACCATGTGACAAAGGCACTGAAGACGCCGATCGATCCGACAGCGAAATTGATGATGCCTGTCATGCCATAGATGACAGCGATGCCCAAGACGGGAAGGGCAAGAACCCCCGCCATGATCAAGCCGTTCACAAATCCATTTGCGAGGATAGTCAACTACTCCTCCTTCCCGCTGCACTCGTCGGAGCTCAGTCCCATGTACAGCTCTCTGATTCGATCAATAGAGATCGTGTCCAAGCTTTCATAGAACTTGCTCTCGCCGGCCTCCATGCCAAGGAAGCGGTCGGCAATTTTAAGTACCTTAATGTTCTGTTCAGACAGTACAACAGGTTGACTCGTATCCTCGCGCAGCGTCTTCAGGCTCTCAAGAACATTGGTCACGAGTCGCGGAGCCAGGCCCACAGAGGGCTCGTCGATCAGGAGCAGCTTCACGTTTGCGACGATTCCCATTCCGATTGCAAGCATCCGGCGTTCGCCGCCGCTGAGAGTGTTCGCCATTTGGCGTTCTCGTTCTTCGAGCCGCGGAAACAGCGAATACACATATGCCATTCGTTCGAGCATGGTGGCGCGATCGACGAGAAAGCCGCCCATCTCCAGATTCTCTTTGACAGACATGCCGGGAAAAATGTTGCGTTCCTGAGCGACCAAGGTCATTCCCAACTTGCGTCGCTTAAAGACGGACGTACGATCGATCCCCTGTCCAAGGAACTCGATGGTGCCGGTCCGCGCAGGATGGAGTCCCACGATCGTCTCGAGCAACGTCGTCTTGCCTGCACCGTTCGGGCCAACGATTGCGGTGATCTCGTCAGAAAGGGCAGTGATGCTGATTCCCTTGATCGCAAGGGTTGCTCCGTAGGCGACGGTCAAATTCTTCGCGACGACAACAGGGTCACTCATCCGCGTCACCTCCGGACTCGAGATACACGGCTTGCACTTCCGTGTTCTGCCTGATCTCCTCCGGCGTCCCTTCAGCGAGCTTCTGTCCTTTGCTGAGAACAACGATCCAGTCTGATGTTCGCATGATGGGGGCCATTTCGTGGCCGACCTGGAGAATGGTGTAGCCGGCTTCTCGAAGCCGTTCAGCCGCGTGGCAGATCTGTTCGGTCTCTGCAGGAATCAGACCGCCGATCAGCTCATCGAGCAACAGAAGCTTGGCATTGGTGGCAATTGCGCGGCCGAGCTCGACGAACTTGGCTTCCAAAGGCGACACATTCGCAACGACGGCCTTTGCCTTGTCTCGAAGCCCGACGAATTCGAGAATCTCGAAGACACGTGAGTTCTTCTGTCTCAGCTTTCCGGGCTCCTTATACATTCCGCTGAGGACGTTGTCGAAGACCGACAGATTCGGAAAAACGTTCTTCAATTGGTACGTTCGTGAGATGCCTTTCGCACAGACCTGGTATGGCCGTAGTGATGTAATGTCCTCCCCATCGAATCGGACATGTCCCTTGTCGGGCTGGATGGCACCTGCAATGACGTTAAACATGGTTGTCTTCCCGGCCCCGTTGGGCCCGATGAGACTCGTGATCGTCCCTTGGGAAACTGTGAATGTGACATCCTCAAGTGCCTTGAGCCCCCCGAAGCGCTTGCAGATGTTGGATACTTCAAGGATAACTGTCATAATCCCCGCATTCCTCGCATTCCACGTGTGAAGGAGGAAAGCAGCCTGCCTACGACCGACAGGCTGCTTCCCGCTGTAGCGACTCAAATTTTCGCTACGGTCAGTGACACACGCTTACCCGCCCATCGGGTAGGACTCGCCGGGCTCCAACTTGGTCATCCCTTCGACGATCTGAAGGACCTCAAGTCCGTTGAGATCAGGGGTCTCATAGGTCGAGATTAGAAGCGGGTGAAGCCCGAACGAAGGATCAAGGGCACACGAACCGCTCTCGAACTTGAGGACACCACCCACGGCGCCGGTGTTCCCGCCGTACGGACCCATGGGACCCATCGGGCTGATGCAGACGTTCTGATACGACACTTCCTGCATCGTTTGGATGATCGTCTCAGGATCGTCCGTACCGGCGGTCTCGAACACCTCTGCAATCCAGTACATCAACTGGTAGTAGTTGTTCGCGTAGGCATCCGGGTACGACTGCTCACCGTAGGCCTCTTTCCAGCGGGCAACGAACGCCGCCCATTCCGGAGTCGCCGGATCATGGTCGCACAGCGTGTAGATTCCTTCAGCACCGTATTCACCCGTGACCTTGGCGCCGCCGAGGTTCGAGTACGTTGTGCCGTAGAGAATGATCTCGGGGGCCGCACCTGCGTCGCGGAGCTGCGTCGCAAGGCTGAACCATCCGGCACCTGTATACGGAATGAAGAGGGCATCAAGGTTCGCGTCTTTGATCAGCTGGACTTCCGTTGAATAGTCGGTCTTGTCCAGAGGGGTGTAGATGACCGAAGCGATCTCAAACGGCTGTCCGTTCTGTTCCCAGTAGGCCTTGAGGCCGATTCCGTTGCTGTAGCCCCAGTCGTAGTCTCCGCCGATGACGCCGACACGCTGGGCGCCCATTTCGTCGAAGAAGCGGCCGGCAAACTGGCCGGCGAAGTAGTCAGAGTATCCGTAGTAGGACACCCAAGGTGTGAGCGGGACTTCACCGGGAGCGATGTACTTGGTCATGCTCATATGTCCGCCGATGAACATCGGGAGCTGGAATTGGGGGCCGAGCGAGCACAGTGTTCGAATGGTCGTCTCCAGTGCTGCTCCGCCTGCGATGTCGGGGTGCCAGGTGAGGACTTCACGGCGCACTTTGGTTTCGGTGACCGAGGGGTTGGTCTCGCAGTCGATCGCCCTGTATTCGATGCCTGAGAAACCTTCAATACCGATAGCATTGATCTCATCGATGGCGAGGCGCATGGCCTTGTCATACCCTGGGCCGATGTTCCCTGCGGCACCAGAAAAGTCGACCGTTGCAAGAACGCGGATCGGCTCGTCAGCGATGGTAGCAAAGCCTGCGAACAAGACTAATACAGCTGCTGCCATGAACAGAACAGATACTCTCGATTTCACGTGTCTCCCTCCTGTAGATCTTATGGTTGTGGTGCTCGATCTGTGGAGCTACGGTATCTCTGCTGTCATCCCTCCTTCCCTTCACGTGCCCTCTCGCGACTCACCTGCCGGACCTTGCGGGTACCATTCGACAAACTTGGTCTTCCAGAATTCGTTGTGCTTCTCAAGGGCAGAAGAGAATGCATCGGCATCTTGCGAGAGAAACGCCGTTATGAGTTGGGTATGCATCTGCACGTCCACCTTGGGTGATACCTCCAAGGGTGTGAATAGGGCCATGATCCAACGAAGCAGATCGGTGAGCAGTTTCTTGAGGAATGCGTTGTGAGCGGCGTGCGCGATCGCGAAGTGCACCCGCATGGTGTACGGAAGAAGCTCACTGCCCTCGCCTGCCGCATCCTTGAGTTCCTCTCCCGTGCGACGCACTCGATCGAAATCTTCTGGGGTTGCTCGGGATAGGGCCAATCCTGCAATAGCGGTTTCCAGAACCTTCCTGGCCTCCATCACGTTGTGGATGCTAGATGCATTGGCCGGGGAAGTGCCCACCAGTCCGGATGCAACGAGTGTGTGAGCCATGGGCGAAACGAAGTAGCCCTTCCCGGGACGAGTCTCGAGAAGATTCATTGCAACCAGCGAACGGAGAGCCTCGCGTATCGAAGATCGTCCGACAGCAAACGCTGTCATCAGCTCCTTCTCAGATGGAAGCTTCTGATCCGTTCGCAGGGCCCCTGTACCCACGAGATCGATGATTCGTTCCATGACGACGTCTACGACATCTTTCCTAGCAATCGGATCTGCCGGAAGCGGCAACGAAGCAACATCAGCTTGTCTGTCAAGCGGTTCAGCAGATGCCATGATTCTCCAACATAGCACGGTAATGAGTGGGAGTCAACTCTGAGATATACTTGATGCTTCTACGCCTGGGGTGCCTTTTTCGGCATCGGATGAAGAGGCAAAAGTCCATATCCCATAAGAGGAAGAGCGTTGGCGCGCAGCCGGGGCGGTTATGCCTTGTCTGGAGGAAACGGTGGGTGAATGGCGATGGAAGTGCGATGCGGGTCAGCAGAAGTCCATCTACCCGTACTTGCGTTAGAATAGTCATCATTTCATCCTTTGAGGTGCGTGATGCAGCCTGCAGTAGTCTCAACAGCATGCGAGGAAATATATTAACAGTGCGACTGCAAACCGCCATTGCTACGGAGTCACTCGCCTTGCAGGATCAGACGGTGCTGCCATTGCCTGGGTGCCCGTTTGGTCGTAGTGGTTAGGCAAGCAAAGGAGCAGGATCTGACACGTATCCGGCGCACGTGAGACCGCCTTGAAACGTAGCTCGCACAGAAGACACGGATTCCGTCGAGGTGCTGGCCCGTCGCGGATTCATCCTGGTCGAATAGGGGTCTGCACTGATTGGCCGGCAAGAGAGCCTGCGTGTCGGCGAGATTCAGCTGACTTGCGTCCGCCGGCACAATGCGAAATGTCCGATTCCTACGAACCTTGCTAGAGATGTGCCAGTCATCTAGTCTCTCGTCCAGGCAAGGACGGGAGGCACAGTTGACCAACTTGATTGCACGGCTTGAGGCACACGAAT
>Ga0272443_10004653_pt1 | contig 14729 bp, 17 predicted proteins | sample SSMAcet12_FD_193581 | JGI IMG/M metagenome (GOLD analysis project Ga0272443, IMG submission 193581) | Marine sediment archaeal communities from Little Sippewissett salt marsh, Falmouth, MA, United States - SSM-Acet-12 | ecosystem: Environmental > Aquatic > Marine > Wetlands > Sediment ...
TTTCCCGGATTTCAGAAATCTTCGAGTCTTCGTTGCCCAGATTCCCATGAACCGTCACTAATGTTTTATCGATTTAAAGGAGCATGAAAAACGGGCGAGGGTTCACTTCATCCCCGCCCTAAAGGACTGGGTATTCGTGACCTTTCGCGCTCCCGAAGTAATCACTTAGGTCAAGATTATCAACGTCTAGGCCGAGAATATGTTCTTCGATATGTTCCATTGCAGTCTCTAAAACATGTGGAAATAATATTATTTATAATTTTCCATTTCTGAATGCCAGCATTCAGAATCCAAAGATATTGAACATGTTCCATCACACTGAAGCAAGGATGACAATATGAATAATACAGATCCATAACGATTCACTGGCCACGTCTATTTAAATACCGATAATATCTCAAAAATCTCAAAAATTTTGAGAGAACTCCTATTCTGATTGGACCAACCTAAAACTTAATAAGGGATAAGATACAACTTTGTATAGCTACAGCAGTTATGTAGGCTGTGGTTTCAGTGGCGCGAGATGATCAACATTACCCCCTTCATTGCTACTCCCTTAAATTCGTCTCGTGCCCACCCTCATTAGAGACCACTTCTACCAATATCTTTAAGGGTTTGCCAGATTCTGGCATCAATGAAATTATGACTCAATTATCTTGACTTTGTCACATTAGCTCCTTTCCAACATTGGAATGCCTATATCGGCAATCTACACACTTAATTGGTAATTTCTGACGTTTATGATGCGATCTCCTCGCCAAGTATATTCATTCATATTTCTTTTTGATTAGATTCAACACATCTTGTGCAGTGATCTTCTTTTGATGCAGTATTACCTCAAGAATCTCTCTCACATCTTGAACAGTTAACAATTCTGCCTTTCTGCCCAGATCTATGCGTATCATCAATATAGCCAACATTGCAAGGAGTGACATCGTTATATTATGATACCATGCCATCCAACTTCGGACCTGGTAATCAGCAAGTCCCGTGATTCCCTTTGCATCCTGAAACGCACGTTCAATCCAGTATCTGCTATATGACATCTGTGCTAACCGTTTTACGGTTGTATCAATTAGAGCATTGGAAAACTGATATTTTATATCTTTTTCTCCATCATCAACTCGGACAATTAGCCACACCTCTTCACCAGGTAGTTCATCAAACACAGGGAAAACGCGAATACATGCGATATTTGTCCATAGCTTCTTTCGTTCTGTGTGAGCTGGTTTCAAAACTATTTATGCGGCCCTCGATCATGAACCAAAGTTCACGCACCATTTGGAGCCATGGATCTTGATTCTTCCGTTTAGATGTTTAACCAGCAAAAAAACGGCATGTGGCACCATTTTGAAACCAGCTCTGTCCCTGACGAATACATGATGCCATTGGGCCCCTTCCAGTTGATCCTTGAGCTTTCTCACTTCAATTGGACACGGCTCTCCTTCGAGTACTCGCAGCTTTGTTGGAACACGGCCACGAGTTCCCTTTCGCTCAGGTACTCCGATCTTTGGCGGATAAAGCCAAACTCGTGTATTTGCCGGTATGTCCGCAGCTTAAGTAATCCCCTCGCTATCGATTTTATCTCGAAGCCATGGTTGTTGGCCATAAAATGAATCCATTCCAACCCAGCCAAAGGGAACGTTATTCTCTCTGGCGTGAAGAAGCATTTCCAATCCGAGTTCGGCTTTCGTCTTGAATACGACATCTTCAGGTATACCACATTTCTCGCGACGTTCAGGATCCTCACACCAATCTTCTGGAAGATACAATTCTGCATCAATCAGGGTTCGATATAGTCCGTTCACGTACCCAAGGAAAACCCCTACCTGGCAATTATCAACTTTTCCAAGACGACCATTGTACTGACGCTTTGTGCCCGCAGAACATTTACCACTTTTAGACATACATGACTCATCTAGATGGACAGAACCATTGACCTGATCACCAATAATATCAGCCGTATTAATTTGAATTTGGTTGATCAAAGGCGAATAGGGCCATGGTGAGTTAGAAATAAAGTGTTTAAGTGATTGATTGTTGCAGTTCAGTACCCACTCAGAATGGCGGCTTATGTTACCACGTCCCACGTTAAGGAGAAGACCATCAAAGTATTGACGTGACTGAACCTCAACACTGCGCGTTGTATTACGGAAATATGATGAGTAGTTATTATGTAATTTGTTTAAATTAATTAATGCGACTGGTAGGTCTCCTAGACCTAAATCAAATTTGAATTCTATCGGCCTCATCACGATCTGAATAGATCGAGCCAACAATATATTTTACTGAAAAAGAGGGAAATGGACTGCCAAGGGAATCTGACAAAGTCAAGTTATTACCTGGACTTATATCACCGATTTATCACCGACTCCACCATCTCAGCAGGGCTGAGTCCAACCATGTGAATGATCAGATAGGCCCCCAGCAAGGTGCCAAAGACGCTCCCGATGTTAGCGAAAGCCGCCACCAATATGACCCTAAAGAGGGGCACCCTCATGAGTTCCTTGAAGGTCTCAGCTTCTCCTAATAGCTTCATATCTTTCATAGTAGGCTTTCGTTTCCAGGCTTCGACCAGGCCCGCAAACCATCCTGCCGCCATAAGAGGGTTCAAGCTGGTGAGCCACGCTACCATGAAGGCCGTAAGAGCAGAGAGAGGATGGCCCCTTGCGAGGACTACACCAAGGGCGCTGAGAACACCGTTAACCACGAACCAGATCTTCAGAGCCTCGAAGATTGTATCCGTCGTGTAACCTGAAAGCGCGACCGTAGCTATCGTTATCAGAACCAAGAGCATGAGGGCGGCTCCAAATAACTTGGCCAGAGAGAACTTCCCTTTGGAAACACCCATCATCTCGCTCATGGGGGGTATCCTCTCAGGATGGGCAAGATATCTTCCTATACCTTTTTTGTGGCCTGCGCCGACAACTGCTACAACTCGCCCCTCGCGGCCCAATTTTATGAGATTTTGGGCGATGAAAGCGTCTCTTTCGTCTATCAGGACCTGAGCCGCCCTGGGGGATACCTTTCTGAATTCTTCGATTATCTGAGAGACTACGTCGTCTTGAGTGACGCTGTCTATGTCAATCTCTTCGCCCTTGCCGAAGGCCGCAGGTATCATCGAACCTATCAAGCGGGCCTTCTCTCCGAAGCTCATGTTGGACCAGAACCGCTGAATCGTGATACCGATATCTCGATCCACCAGGGCCACTCTGGCACCCGATTTTTTGGCGGCGTCTATCGCGGCGACCATGTCAGATCCGGGTTTGACTCCAAGCTCAGAGCCGATCTTCTTCTGAACGTAGGCCAGAAACAACTGGACGAGCATGTAGTAGAGCTTGCCGCCACTCAAGAGTTCCTTTATCTGGATCTCGCTCGTCTCCTCTTCTTGACCCGTGATGGCACGGTATCTGCTCTGGCAAAGCTCCACGGCCACGATGTCTGGCTGCAGCTCTTCTATGGCGTTGGTTACTTCTTCGACGCTCTTTTCGGAGACGTGAGCAGTTCCAACGATCACCACGTCGCCTTTCTGGAAATCCTCAGGAAGGCCGCAGTGAGTTTCTCTTCTGTTGAGGTCTTCAGATTCCATCTTCTCCAAGTCGATTACCTCTTGGTAAGGCAAACACAGGGACGATCATCTAGAAAACTCTTTTTGTGCTACCATCCAGAACAGATCTCGATCGCCCTGACAAGGTCGGACCTGGAGAGGATTCCCACCAATTTTTCGTCTTCTAGGACGGGGAGCCTTCTGATCTGTCTATCTGCCATCTTTTTCATGGCAGCAGCGGCCTCGTCTTCGGGTCTGATCACGTATATCCTTCTGTTCATGGTCTCGCCCACGGTGGTGCTGTCTCTTGCTTCTTCAGGCACTTTCTGAACGTCAGAGATGGTCACGATGCCCGTCAATTTTCCGTCTTGGGTTACGGGGTAACCCCTATGTTTCTCCTGGAACATCAGTGAAATAAGTTCTCGAAGCGTGATGCTCGGAGAAATCGTCTGAACGTTAGTGGACATTATGTCTCTGACCTTTATGCCTTCCAAGGAGAACGATATGGATGTTGCCTTCTCTTCTTCAGAGGCTCCGATGTAGACGAAGAAGCCTATGAGGATCAAAAAGAAGTTGAAGGAAATGAGGCCCAATATAACCATGAATATGGCAAACATCTTTCCTATGTTTGCGGCTCGTGTGGTTGCGATGTTGTAGGGCATCCTGGTTGCAAACCACGCTCTGAGAACTCTGCCTCCGTCCATGGGAAAGGCCGGGATGAGGTTGAAGACCATCAAGATGACGTTGATTATTCCAAGGGACCAAAGGAGAGTCGTGAAGGGATGAAACTCACCGAGAATTGCGGTTGAAGGACCGCTCAACAGTATGCACCCAAATCCTATGATCCCGCTCACGAGGGGGCCGGCAATGGACATTTTCAGCTCTCTTTTTGGGTCTCTGGGGATGTCCTCCATGGCAGCGACGCCACCTAGGATGTAGAGGGTTATGCTCTTGATCTTGATCCCGTAGCGCATGGCAACGAAAGAGTGGCCAAGTTCATGAAGGCCTACGCAAGCGAAGAGCAGGATGGCGAAGGCAAGGGAATAGATCCACCTGATTTCTGGCGATTCTACCGCGCCAAAGCCGTATAGTTTGCCGTAAAGTGGTTGCGAGAAGGTTCCGAAGATGTAGGCAACCACAGGAATAATTGCCAGAAATGTGATATGTAGCCTGATCGGGATTCCCGCGATCTTCGCTATCTGGAAGGCGGAGTTCATGTTTTCAAATCGCTTTGCATGTTAATATCATTTTTGATGTCTCTTTCGGTTAAATCTGATGTTTGTAGCATATTCAGAAAAAATCACAAAGGACTGCGACGTGCAGAGGAAAAGCAAAGGAATGTCTCAGGCTCGCACAGCTGGATGAGATTCTTGAGGAAAATCTGAAAAGAGAATGGAACAAAGAACGTGTCTGCCCCCACCCCCCTTTGGCGGGCAGATCAGAAAGGAGATGTAGAAGAGAGGAAGTCTCTGGAGTGTCTTATGCTGTGGGATCTTCCTCTCGTGCAGCTTCACCTTTTTGTCGAGTTGACAGAGAGATTCTCTGCCCAATCACGAGAAGGGTCTTATTTAGTAATAAATCTTTTGGTTTAATTATCACATAGTCTGCAAATTCTTGTGTAATTGTTTCTCAAACCACATCAACTTCTGATCGTATCAGGATATGTCAATTCGCTTTTTATTGCGAGTCGAAGTTTGCATGCTGCTCTGATATGAGATCACTCTTTCCCCCCTTGAGGTTATGATGTCCAATAGTATCTGAAGGGACTCGTGGCATATCTGTGGGAGCCTTGGGACAAAAGGGGGTGCAGACTCTTGCTCTTCATCTCGCTTCATCTTTCCTTGCTCCGCCTTACCATGCCATCTCCCGTTAGACTATTTCTATATACCTTATCTATTTATAACATTTTACTCGAAATAATTATAACCAATGGCGCATATGTGATATGAAAGTCGGATATGCGCGCCCTCTGGCGTTTCGCATGATAGGGAATCCGAAGATGCGCGTTCGATGGTCTTTGTGAAGAGGAGGATAATGGCATGAGAAAATCGCTCATAATATTGTTGGTTCTGTTCTTGTCTTTGGCGATGGTGCCTCCGGCGATTGCGGCGGATAATACTCTGGACATATTCGGCAATGCCAATATGGACGAGGCCATCGATGAGGCCGATGTGGAATACGTCCAGGGAATAATCGACAAGACGAACGAGGCAACTGATCTTGCGGATGCCAATTATGATGACAAGATCGACGAAGAGGACATCGCCCAGATAGAATCGATCATAGATGGCGAAGCAACCGAGATCACCTTAATCGATTCTGTAGGGCAAATCATGACCGTAAACGTTCCTGTCGAGAGGATTATTCCACTTCACGTACGCCACGCTAGCGCGATCTGCGCTCTGGGTGGAAAGGAGAAAATAGTGGGCGTCGACGGAACTGTGATCGAACGGAAGCACCTGTTTCCGGATCTTAGCAAGCGGCCTTCTGTGGGGAGAGTGAGAGAGCCGGATCTGGAGCAGCTAATCATCCTGGATTCTGATCTGGTTGTGACCTTTACGAACATACCCGCCACTTCTGAGCTGGAAGACAAATTGCCCGAGGGCGTGGCCGTAATACGTTTTGACCTTTCCAGAGCAGACGATCTGAAAGAAGAGATGACGAAAGTTGGCTACCTCATAGGCAATAGAGAAGCAGCAGAGGATTATGCCGATTGGTACGACTTTTACATGGACACTGTGAAAGAAAGGGTTTCCGATATTCCCGAAGAGGACCGAACTCAGGTCTTCATGGAAAGGGAACGATCTGGTGGAGAGCAGATCATGAGATGGGCTTACGCCACAGATACTGGTTACTCCGACCTCTGTGACGTGGCTGGTGGAGCAAACGTGGCTCAGGGTTACATCAAATACAACGGCGATGTGGAGTCTGAGTGGGTGATAACTCAGAACCCAGATGTTATCATCGGCCTCTCTTATGGAGCTGGATACAAGAAGGACAACGAGACACCACTCAAAGACTATCGCGACGAAATCATGAATGTGCCTGGCTTTGAGAACGTGGAGGCTGTAAAGAACGAAAGGTCTCATGTGATCTCAGGCGATTTTGCAGTAGGTCCTCAGCTGGTCATAGGCACGGTGGCAATGGCAAAGTGGCTGTACCCAGAGGAGTTCGAGGACATGGACGTGGAAACAATCCATGAAGAGTTCTTGAGGGACTTTTTGGACTCTGATTACAACCTTGAAGAACACGGGGTTTTCGTGTATCCACCCGTTGCGTGAAAACGGATCGGTGCGGCTGAAGGCCGGGGTTTAGTAGCAGAGGTGGCAAGAACGCCAAGGTCGAGTCGGTTTTGACCCGATCTTTCGACCTTGGGCCTCAGCTCGGTGAGATGAGAGATTGGAACGCCACAGAGCTGGCTTGTATTCGCTTCGGCCGAGCAAACCCGGCTTTGGGGCGGGCCAGATGATATGTACAAACTTTTTAAGCCTTAACTCGGTTCAATTTAGGGGTTATGGAAAGTGCAGGTCACTTGGTGTACACCTGACATTCTCATGAAAATGTCCACCATACGAAGTCAAAACATAGCGATTTTCATGCTTTGGGGATGTGTCTACGAATCATGGGCGTTTCGGCAGGAGAATTTCCCTCACAAATATTTTCTCACACAATTTTGCTTTACATAATGCGAGCTAACTTTAGAATATAATTATATCCGTGTGGCCTATTTGCAAGTATTCAAATCCCACAATCACTGCTTATGCGCGTGCTACTTTAATATTAATTAAATTATATAACTAATTGGGCCGCTAGGCCGCTATCAAGAGAATTATTTTAGATCAGCGCTCGCCCTGCCGAACGTCGGGTACACAGAAACCGTCATCTTGTGGTGGCTTCAGATTACCAAGCATTCCAATTTGCCTAATTACGCATCATCCCAGTGTGGGGGATAACTGCTGACGAGGTCAAGAAGTCAGATTGTGGCGGCGCACCCCGCTGCAAGCAGCGGGGCATGATTCGCGCCGCCTCTTGTTGTCCTGGTTCATACACGGAAGACTCGAAAACCCAATATGGGGCAGACCACATCAATTTTTGTGTTGGTTATTTGCCTTTCATCCCTGCAGCAGAGCTGCAGGGTATTCGATAAAAATTAACACGCAACTACCGACAACTGGCGCCCGTAATACCCACCAAATTACCACGTTAATTCCCCAATTTCCACCGAGTTAAGGTTCAAAAAAACCCAAGATCACTTGATTTTTAGATAGTGCCCTAGAAAATTGTGTTTACACGTGTTACACCAGCAGAACATAGGTTACAATGCCATTTCCATGGAAATTCGCGCCTCGTTTAAGCGGTCAGGTTCAACCCAACCTGCTTTGGATTGACGAAGTAGAAGTGCTGCTCAGAGCCTTCAGATGATAATCATCCAGAATCATGACCTTAAGCTTATCCAAGGAGACGCTCAAAGTTATCTCTTTGGTCCGGCCATACCTGCCCTTACTGACCACAACCGTGTGAATTATGCCCAACATGTCCAGCTCAGCTATCAAATCGGCAATCCTCCGATGCGTCAGATAATCCATGTCCACCAACGGACAAAGCTGTTTATACATGTTGTAGACGGTCCCAGTGGTTACGTTTCTGGCACCTTGTTCCTCCAAAACCAAAACGCTGTACAGGACCAACTTGGACTGAGTTGGCAAGGTGGTCACTACTTCCTTGACCCTATCCCGTTCTATCTTGGCTCGGGCAGACCTGACGTGCACCTCCGTTACTTTGGAGTGGCCTGCTCGTTCCGCGAGCTCCCCCGATACTCTCAGGAGATCCAAAGCACGTCGCGCATCACCATGTTCCTGGGCAGCAAGAGCCGAACATAAAGGTATGATATCTTCATCCAGAACACCTGGCTTGAAGGATATAGCAGCTCTATGTCCCAATATGTCCCTGATCTGTTCCGCGTTGTAGGGCGGAAAAACGATCTCGTCTTCGCCGAGAGAGCTTTTCACCCTCGGATCTAGAAACTCGGTGAATTTCAGGTCGTTAGATATACCCATCAAACTGACTTTAGCTTGATCGAGATCGGAGTTGATTCTGGAAAGGTTGTAGAGGATATCGTCACCTTTTCTGGCTAGCTTGTCCACTTCATCCAAAACAACTACCACAACACGTCGTTTTTCATCCAGAGCATCCCGGACTTCTTCATATACCTGGTCAGTTGGCCACCCAGTCATGGGTACATCTCTGCCAAAACGGCGTGCTAGATGGGCCAAGACTCTATACTGAGTGTCGACGATTTCGCAGTTCATGTAAACAAAGGAGCATCCAACATCACAACCGCTTGCTGCTTCTAGCTCGGATCCTACGTACTTGGCTACTGCAGTCTTTCCTGTGCCAGTCTTACCATAGATCACGACGTTGGAGGGCGTCTCACCCCTGAGTGCTGGAACGAGAACTGAAGCCAGGCTGTTAACTTGTTCTTCACGATGTGGCAGCTCAGAGGGAGTATAAGTTGAGCGCAACACATCTCTAGATATAAATATATCATTTTTTTTCAGTAGGTCGGCGAATAACTTACCTGGCATGAATAGTCAAATCCCCTAAACGACACATCAAATGTATTGTTGCGGTTATTAAGGGTTATGGTGAACCCCCCTTCATTTCCACTGGAGACCCCCACCCCTTTTATTTCCACTGGAAAACAAATAGATCTAGAGGAGAGTTGTTTTTGACTTTAAAATAGATCTAGCCGTTTGTGATTAATGGATTGATTATACTTAAATGTTTTGATCATACAGTCATTGTCAAGCCTCATTGTTTCCATAAAATCCGCTTCCACAGGACCTCATAAAACGATTATTGTCTGTTTTAAGTCTTTCCAATCATCAATAATTCTCGCATAGCACACGAAAAAACCAGAAATTGTAAATTAAAAGTTATCCAAAGCTATTTAATATTCTCTCCAAGCATGGATAATCACTTTTTCTCACGTCTTATCTGTGGGAAATTCTCCCTCTCAGATGTTTTCTCGTTTCCAGTGGAAATAAAAGGGGTGGGGGTCTCCAGTGGAAATGAAGGGGTGTTGGGGACTGTTGTACCGGGATTTTCGCACATCTTTTGTAGACATACGCTATGTTTGATTTTTGGGTAGTCTCCCAATAGGGTGTTGTTATTGGCCCTGCCTCGTCGCATTTCAGGGCAATCCGCAATCGGTGACATCATAAGACGTGAATTCATTGGTGGTCGGCTAAGGGCCCGTGAAGAAATAACCTTGTCATATGAGTACTGCGCAGTTATTATACAGAATCTGCATCATGTCGGTTTCGTATAATGGCGGTACACATATATGTGCAAGTTGTTTCGCTACGATCCCTAAGACGAAAACCGGATGCTCTGAGGGACTGAGGTAGCAACTCTGCATGATCTGATTAATCGAAGGGGTCGGAGTATGCTCTTTTTCAGAGTGGACGTCATTTCTATGGTGCATAACGATCAATGTTGTTTTCTTATAATGATCGTGCACGTTTATGTACTGGTTATTTCTTCTCGTGCCCCCTGCTTGGATTTGAAAGTGGGGCATGTCTGAGCAGGGCCAGCAACAGAAACGTTAAGCTGAATACCTCGTTAGGATCCAGCTGAATACCTCGTTAGGATCCTTTTCATAAAATGCCAACCAGATCGGAAGTCACTACTGAAACCTTGTATGATCGTTTCTCGCTGATTCTGTTTCAGAAGTGCGGAAGCCGAGTTTCAGAAGTGCAGAAGGTAAGAAGTCAAGTCTGAGTTTGGCAATTCAAGAACCATAGGCGCAAACTGAGCACCATCTTTGACCTGTTCGAGACCTTCTCTGCTGAACCCCAATCGCTCATAGATCCGAACAGCATAGGGCGATGAATTGACTGTGACCTTCGACAACTCAGGATTCCTTCTTTGGCAGATTGAGAGGCCCCTTCGCATCAATTCCCGACCTATGCCCCTTCTCTGGAACCTTTTATCCACAAAAAGCAGTGAAATGTGGCTTTCATCCCGAACCTCGATCATCCCGACAACTCTATTTTGCGTTGTTGCAAGCAAGACAAAGCAACTCCACCTGGATCGCAACCTGAGAATATTCGGGTTGACATAGTTTAAAAATTTTTGAACATAGTCCTCGGCGTAACAGGGTGCGATAAACTCGCCGAAAACACGTACTGCGAGGTTGCAGACCTCTGCCTCTTCGCCAGTTTTCATCAACCGGTAATCCAAAGAGCCTTTCATTTGCCTCGGGCCTTTTTTGCGGCCTTTCTTCTGTAGTAGTTCAGAGGATGATTCACCCACTTGCACATTCCTTCTTCTCCTGGACAATTTCCATAGGTGGCCATCGTAGCACAAGAGGGCGGCTTGTAAGTGGTTCCGCTCTTTCCAGATATGTGGTCCACCTGGTAGCGGGTTCTCTCTTCGTCAAAGTCTGGGCTGTTGTTGAAAACCTGAACCACTTCATCAACACTCATCCCTATGTGAAGCAGAAAGCTGGTCAGGGCAAATCGGGCAGTGTGTGCGAGATTCATGCCACCCGCCACCTGAGAAAGCATCAGCTTGATGCAAGGGGGAAACGCCTCTTCGGTCACCTCACCGAGGTCGAAGACCTCTTCCGATCTGGTGGCAGCGAGTTCCTCTTGGATCTGGAATGTATAATTCCGTAACTTCTCACAAATTTTAATTGGGACCTGCAAGGGCAAACCCTTCTGGATCTCGTCTCTTGCCCTCTCTTCCAAAAGGCGTATTAGATCCTGGGCGGTGACTGAAACCCATCCCTTTCTCAAAGGTCTGTTCACCAGTTTCCAGCTGGGGCTGCGCATCCTGTGAGCGGCCTTGAGATACTCAGCGAAATGAAGCTCCAGCCCCTTCTCACCCCTGACCGGATGAACTCCTAGGTCTTGGGCCAGTTGGATCAGGTCTGCAGTGTCTTCCCCTCGCATCTTCCGGCTGGCAAGCTTTGCTTCAGCTAGGGCATACCTTCGAACCAAAAAGTCGTCTCCCACGCAAGAGACCATTGCCCGGGCCAGAGGATAAGATAGGAGTTCTGCTAGCGGATGAGCTGATTCATCGACAATTTCGCCCCTTATGGCCTCGAGGACGCGGTCCAGGGCTCTTTTTCTCACGGGGCGAAGGCCGCGCCGCTCTAAAAGGTTATCCAGCGAGTAACCCGTCTCCTTGACTCGGTCTGCAGCTTCGTGGGCGAAGGGATATTCGGAGAGGCTCATATAAATCGGGCGATAAGCCTCCTTTTTGTGGAGGCGATGCCGATTCTATTCCTGTTCGATTCTCGGGGCTAAAAGATAGCTTATGTCCACCCCAGGACCGATCTTGAAGCTGATCCTGAGCGGATAGTCCAATCCCATCTCTAAGGTAACCTCTTGAGCCTTCCCTATCGACTTACTCATGTCCGAGAGGTACTCAAGTGAAAAGAGCGATCTCGCCTTTCCTGGTTTTAGTCCTAAGAGTTCAGTGCTGGGCATCGTCAGCTTAAGAGAATCGATGTCCCCTCTAGCTTCCATGTAGAAGAGATCCTCTGGCTCGTCGGTTACACCCAACACCACATGATCGCTCACCTTTTCGGCTGCCTTGATCCCCTTTCTGAGGAGAGGGCCTGAAAGGATAACATGAGCCGGAAGATCAAGTTCTGGAACCCTCGGCTCTTTCCTGATGGCGCTGGGATCTATAAGGCTCAAAGTGTAGGAAAGTGATCCCACACCTATCCTCAGTTTGTGGTTTTCCTCGTCAAGCTCCAAAGTGACGTTATCGCCCCTATCAGCCATACTCAGAACGTCACTTAGCCTGATTAAGTCAACTCCAATCTCTCCAGGGGTAGTTTCGAAGTACTCGAACGCCTCCGAATCGAGCCGAAATGAGACCATGGCCACGTTGGCAGGGTCTACGGCTTTCAGTTCCATGCCGCCCTCTGACAAGGTGAACTTCACCTCATCGACCAGAGACGATACGGCCTCTGTTGCATCACGCAAGGTTTCCGCGCTTATCACTGCCTTGAACATCCAAGTGACCTCTCTAGCTCGGTAATGAATTTTATGTCAAATATAGTTGATCCCTAGTCGTACTCTCTCCAAGTGAAGTTGCACTTTGTGCATCTGAAGAACCGAACTTCGCTCTCGTCTGCAGACCTGAGCTGGCGCAACCACCAGTAAGCCTTATTGTTCCCGCATTCAGGGCAGCGGGCGTCAGTGGTGGGAAGCCCTGCGGCTTCTTCTTCCTCGATCACTGTCAAAACGCGCTCTTTTTGCTCGGTCTTGCTGACCATGTCCTTGCTCTTCTCCATCTTGATCTTCTTGCCGCATCTCTTGCAGACCAACATTCCCTCTGCGGGCACCATAATGCTCTTACAATCGGGACAGAATTCCATCAAAGAAAGGTGTTCACTCGTCATATTAATGTTTGCCAGTGGAGAATAGCTGAAATGAAAGAATATCTCTGTCCCGAGGCGCTGAGGCAACTATGAGCACGGCAATAAACGTAGTCTGTGAGAACAAGCCAGGGGCACTGCGCGACATCGCCGGCGTAGTGGCCGATCTGGGCGTCAATATCGAATACACCCAACAGTTCGTTCTGGAACGAGGGAGGAATGAGGGCAAGGCTTCAGTCTACATGGAGATCGATCGGGAAGTTGAAACCATGGTGGAAGACATCCTTGCCCTTCCTTCGGTGATCGAAGCCACGGTCCATCAGTCCTTCGAAGAGATATACGGCTCTAGGGTGATCATAATCGGGGGCGGCGCCCAGGTAGCCCAAGCTGCGGTTGGCGCAGTTAACGAATGCGACCGCCACAACCTCCGAGGCGAAAGGATCAGCGTGGACACGATTCCGCTGGTGGGCGAAGAGCCCATCGCCGACGCGGTCAACGCCGTAGGACGTCTTCATCGAGCCTCTGTGTTGGTCCTAGCCGGAGCCTTGATGGGCGGCCGAATATCAGAGGAGGTTCAAAAGCTCCAGGAAGCGGGCATACCGGTGATCGCGCTCAAGATGGCAGGATCCGTGCCTTACTACGCGGACATGGTGGTTACAGATCCCATCCAAGCAGGAACCTTCGCGGTGATGCACGTCGCCAAGACCGCGGTGTTCGACATAAACCGGGTTCGAGGGATGGAGTTTTGAAAATCGAAAAATAGATGATTTCACCGACGGAGACCCATTTTCTCCAGGTCTTTTATGACATCCCCCTCGAAGAGATCATCGATGGTGTAGAAATCTTTCTCAACCCGGAGCACGGGCGCGGTGAGCGTGAACACTCCGTTGATCCTGAGTTCGGTTAGGGCCTCAGCGCTTGACATGTCCACAGTCTCGAAATCAGTATCCCAACCCCCCAGGACCTTCTTTACCTGTTCACATCGCGGGCAATCTTTTGTGGTATAGACTACGTACTTCAAAGTCTGTCACTTCCAATTATGTCTTCAATCATGTCTCCAATTGTCTTTCCGACTATCTTTTCGACTGTCTTTTTCTCTGGATCTCTTCAAGATCTGTGGGAATTGCTAGTCCCCAAAGATATTCTTCTCCCGCCATGACACCATACCCTACATCTACGGCTCGCTGGGCACATTCCCGACAGCAGGAAAAGTTTCCAAGGTATGGGATGTCATCTATTTCCTCTTCGAATATGTTGTTACAGCTCAGCCCCGCAATCCTCCTGCAGTCCAATCCTTTGCAGAACTCGTCATTCTCGGCTTCTTGGGGAAAACAATCCTCGAACCAGATTTTGGGTATTAGAACGGGCATTATGGCCATGTCCATGCCGCATCCGCAAGGGCCGTAGGTATCCTCTGGCCCGTCATAGATGATGGCTTTGTTCAGGTAGTCTTCCATTTGCATTGACCCTCCAGCACAGTTGGGATGTTTATTGATCTGTGGTCTAATAACCTTTCTCGTCTCGCCAACACTCTTGAGAAGAGGTTTGCTCAAGAGCTATATCTGAAACCCGTTAGACGAGTCTAATTGGCTCTCGCGAAAATGGCGCTTGATGATTGCGGTTATAGTTGAGAATCAATTGGATGAAACTATAGTGTTTAACCGACGTTCGGCACTTCTGAAATAGAATCTCGAATATTCCGCATTTTCCCCCACTTACGTTCCCTACTACTTACTCGGCATCACTTTACTTCATATCAGTCTACACAATCATCATATGTATCAC
>Ga0272443_10004654_pt1 | contig 14729 bp, 13 predicted proteins | sample SSMAcet12_FD_193581 | JGI IMG/M metagenome (GOLD analysis project Ga0272443, IMG submission 193581) | Marine sediment archaeal communities from Little Sippewissett salt marsh, Falmouth, MA, United States - SSM-Acet-12 | ecosystem: Environmental > Aquatic > Marine > Wetlands > Sediment ...
ATGTTCGAGGATGCCGGAGAGCAGCAGGGTGCCGCCGGGGCTGACCAGGCGGGCCAGGCCGTCATCAAACAGGCGCAGGATGATCGGGGCGAGGATGTTGACCAGCACGAGCGGCGCTTCCTGATAGGAATAACGGCCGGTCAGGACTTCTTCCACGGAGCCTTTGCCGATCTCTAGCGCTTCGGCCGGGATGTCGTTGAGAGCAGCGTTTTCTTTGGTGGAGACGACCGCCGCGCCATCCACATCCACGGCGACTGCGTGGGTTGCGCCCATTTTCAGGGCCGCGATCGAGAGGATGCCCGACCCGCAGCCGATATCCAGCAGGGGCTGGCCGGGCCTCACATATTTTTCCAGCAGGATCATGATCAGTTGGGTGGTGGGGTGGGTGCCGGTGCCGAAAGCCATCGCCGGATTGATGCGGATCACCGTGCGGGGTTCGCCGGGCTTGGGGTCTTGCCAGGCCGGCAGGATCAGCAGTTTTTCACCCACGGGGATGGGGGTGTAGTGCTTCTTCCAGGCCGCCATCCAGTCCTGATCGCGGACTTCGGTGAAGGTCGGCTTGGGCAGGGGCGAAATCCGGCCCATATACCAGAGCGCCTCATCCAGCTTTTGGCGGGTCTGCTCGATATGTTCATCCATCGGGAGGTAGCCGGAGACGGCCAGTTTGCCGGTGGGGATGTTTTCCTGGGTGTGGGTGTCTAATTCGGTCACCGATTCCACGGCCACGCCGTTGGAGACGAACCGGCCCAACAGGTCGGCCAGGGCTTCGGCCAATTCACCCTGATTGGTGGTGAACTGGACTTTGATCCAGCGGATCGGGCCCTGATTCGGCTCAGCCACCAAATACCTCACGAAGTTTATCCATGAAGCTCTGTTCCTGAATTTTGATATCCGGGTCCATGGTTTCGGCCAGCTTCTCAAAAAGCTCTCGCTGGTCATTGGTCAGCCGGTTGGGGATCTGCACGGAGACGGTCACCAGTTGGTCGCCCTTGCCGGAGCCGCGCAGGTGGGGGATGCCCTGTTCTCGCAAACGGAATACCTTGCCGGGCTGGGTGCCGGGCGGGATGCGCAGTTCCGCTTCGCCCTCCAGGGTGGGGATTTTGATCTCATCACCCAAAACAGCCTGACTGATATTGATATCCAGATCCAGCAGGACATCATCGTCCTTGCGGCGGAAATAGCTATGGTTGCGGACATCAATTTCAAGGTAAAAGTTGCCGTTGGGGCCGCCATTGGTGCCGGGCTGACCTTCGCCGGCAAGCCGAATTTGTACACCGCTGGACACGCCGGCCGGGATGGATACCTTTTTGGCGACCGTTTTGCGTTCCAAACCGCGCCCGTTACAGGTGGGGCAGGGGGTGTCGATCACTTCGCCGCGGCCGTTGCAGCGCGGGCAGGTGACCACCTGGACCATGGACCCCAGCAGGGTCTGATGGACCTGGCGGATTTCACCCTGGCCGTTGCATTGCTGGCAGGTGTGGGGGCTGGTGCCGGGTTTGGCACCGGAGCCGTGACAGGTGTCGCAGGTCTCATCGCGGGTGATTTCAATTTCCTTTTCGACGCCAAAAGCGGCTTCTTCAAAAGTCAGGGTGATCCGGCTGGAGAGGTCTGCGCCCCGTCGGGGGGCGTTGCGTGAGCGGCGGCGTGAGCCGCCAAAACCGCCAAAGCCGAAAATCCCTTCAAGGATGTCGGAAAGGTCGATATTGGTGAAATCGGGCATGCCCTGCGAATTGACGCCGGCATGGCCGTAACGGTCATAGGCCGCGCGTTTTTCACTATCTGAAAGGACCGCGTAGGCTTCGTTGATTTCCTTGAATTTTTCTTCTGCGTTCGGGTCATCGCTGACATCCGGGTGATATTGGCGTGCCAAATTGCGGAAAGCTGATTTCAAGTCGTCGTCGCTAGCCGAACGGGAAACGCCCAATATCTCGTAGTAATCACGTTTTTCCATATTATTTATCTTGTCGTATTGAATTTAATAATGCCTTTTAATAAAAAGTCCGGATAAGTCTACTCAGGTCTGCCGGATGCGTCAACCATTTCCGGGTGGCCTGAGTATGAGCCAGGTGCCTGAAATGCTTCGGGCACCTGGAGTTTATTTAGTTTTGGCAGGCAGTGTCTTAGACCTGCTTGAATTCGCCATCCACGACATCTTCGTCGTTATCATCGTCGCCGGATTTATCTTCCGGGGTGGCTTTGTCCTCTGCGGGATCGGCTGGCGCTGCTTCCTGTTGCTGCTGTTGATAGGCCGCCTCGCCCAGTTTCTGGAGGACTTCGGTCAGGGAGTCGGTGGCGGACTTGATCGCGTCAAGGTCATCGCCATCTTTGACATCCCGCACCTTGGCGGCCGCATCTTCCACTTTCTGCTTCATGTCTGCGGGGACTTTGTCGCCGAGATCTTTGAGGGTCTTTTCGGCGGTGTAGACCATGTTGTCGGCATGGTTCTTGGCTTCGATCATTTCTTTCCGCTTGCGATCCTCTTCAGCGTTCGATTCGGCTTCCTGACGCATCTTATCCACTTCAGCATCACTGAGGCCGGAGTTGGCTGTGATGGTGATGTTCTGGCTGCGGCCGGTGGCCTTGTCCTGCGCGGTGACTTCGAGAATGCCGTTGGCATTGATATCGAAGGTCACCTCGATCTGCGGAACGCCGCGCGGCGCTGGCGGAATGCCATCCAGAACGAACTTGCCGAGGCTCTTGTTATCGGCGGCCATCGGGCGTTCACCCTGCAGGACATGGATTTCCACCTGGGTCTGGCTGTCACTCGCTGTGGAGAAGACCTGGCTTTCACGGGTGGGGATGGTGGTGTTGCGTTTGATCAGAGGCGTGGCCACGCCACCGAGAGTCTCAACTGAGAGCGTCAGGGGGGTGACATCGAGCAGGAGGATATCTTTGACCTCGCCGCCCAATACGCCGGCCTGGATCGCTGCGCCAACAGCCACAACCTCATCCGGGTTAACGCCCTTATGGGGTTCCTTATGGAACATCTTTTCAACTTCAGCCTGGATCCGGGGCATGCGGGTCATGCCGCCGACCATCACGATTTCATCAATATCGCTGGTGGAGAGGTTGGCATCATCCAGAGCCTGTTTCACGGGGCTGAGGCTGCGCTGTATCAGATCATCGGTGAGCTGTTCCAGTTTGGCACGGGTCAGGGTCATCACCAGGTGCTTCGGGCCGGAGGCATCTGCCGTGATATAGGGCAGATTGATCTCGGCCTGCATGGTGGTGGAGAGTTCGATCTTAGCTTTTTCAGCAGCCTCTTTGAGGCGCTGGAGGGCCTGGCGATCGCCGCGCAGGTCAATGCCATTTTCGGATTTGAATTCGTCCGCGATGTAGTCAATGACGCGCTGATCAAAGTCATCGCCGCCGAGGAAGGTGTCGCCGCTGGTGGAGCGGACCTGAAAAACGCCTTCGCCGACATCCAGGATGGAGATATCGAAGGTGCCGCCGCCCAGGTCATAGACCGCGATCACTTCGTTCTTCTTTTTGTCGAGACCATAAGCCAGGGAGGAGGCTGTGGGTTCGTTGATGATTCGCAGAACTTCCAAACCGGCGATCTTGCCGGCATCCTTGGTGGCATTGCGCTGGGCATCGTTGAAATAGGCCGGGACCGTGATCACAGCCTGGGTGACGGGTTCGCCCAGATAGGCTTCGGCATCGCGCTTGATCTTGGAGAGGATCATGGCCGAAATCTCTGGTGGGGAATATTCCTTGCCACCGAGTTTGACGCGCACATCACCATTGGGGGCTTTGGCAACTTCGTAGGGTACCAGTTTGAGGGCGTGCTGCACTTCAGCGTCATCGAATTTGCGGCCCATGAAGCGTTTAATTGAGAAGACAGTGTTTTCGGGGTTGGTGATGGCCTGGTTGCGGGCTACACGACCCACCAGCCGCTCACCGTTCTTGTTGACTGCGACGACAGAGGGAACCAGCCGTTCACCTTCTGCGGAAGGGATGACGACCGGTTCACCGCCGACCATGACTGCGCCGACGGAGTTGGTTGTTCCGAGATCAATACCTATGATTTTTCCCATTTTATTTTTTCTCCTGTTATCTATCTGGCTACTCGCACCATCGCGGGACGGATGACACGATCTGCAATTTTGTACCCGGGTTGGACGACCTCAATGATTTGGCCATCGGAATAGTCCGGATTGTCTTCCTGGGTGATGGCTTCATGGAAGTTCGGGTTGAATTCATCCCCGGGTTTGATCTCCATCCGCTCCACACCCTGTTTTTTCATTTGACTGACCAGTTTCTGCTGGATCAGTTCAATCCCATTCACCCAGCCATCCAGGTTTTCGCCTTCAGGCCGGTGGGCAAGGGCGCGTTCCAGGTCATCACTGGCGCCAAGGAACATCTTGACGGCGTTCGCCATGGCGTTCTGATAGGACCGTTCGGCATCACGCTGAACGCGTTTTTTATAGTTATCAAAGTCTGCCCGGCTGCGAAGCCAGGAATCTTTGGTCTCTTCGACTTCTTTTTCAAGGCCTTCGATCTGTTTTTCGAGGGCATCATATTCATCAAAGGTCAGCGCGACCATTGCCTGTTCGACGTTTTCGCCCTCAGGCGAGTTGTTGTTCTTCTCTTTTGGTTCTTGTGCCATAAAAGCTCTCCATTATGCAGTTATTTGTTGATCATTCCAGTTTCTTACACCGCCAGCGTCTCTGAGACGAGGTCGCTCAGGACATTGGCGACAAATCGCACGGTTGAGATGGTGCGGTCATAGGGCATGCGGATGGGACCCAGCACGCCGACCGAACCGGTCAGGGTGTTGGGGTCGCCATAGCGGGCGAGGACCACGGAGCACTGCCGAAGTTCATCCCAGGTACCCTCGCCGCCGATCAGCACTTGAATGCCACCTACATCGGTGTTCATCACTGTGCTGGCCAGCAGATTTTCCAAGAGGGACCGCTCTTCCAGAACGTGCAGGGCCTGGCGGGCTTCCTCCGATTCGGAGAATTCCGGTTCGGAGAGCACGTTGGTCATCCCGTCCAGGTAGATCTCTCCGGTGGCGGATTCCTCCGTGAGGGCCATTTCGGCTAGAAGCACATTGAGGATCTCCACACCCAGAGTATCGAGTTGAGACCTGATGAGGGACATCTGTTCGGCGTCGCAGCGGACGCAGAGATTCGAGATCTCGGCGGCTACGGCGGAAAGTTGGTCCTGCGGGACAGGTTCGGCCAGGGTGACGAATTGCTGGCGGATCTCGCCGCCCATCAACACCAGCACCATCAGCACCTGCCGGCCCCGGGTGGCGACCAGCTCCAGATGTTTGAAGATGGTCTTCTCAGAATGCGGTGCGGTGACCAGCGAGGCGGCCTGGGACTGGTTGGCCAGTACGGAGGCGGCCAGTTTGAGCCACTGTTCCACGTCCTGGCGGGACTGGTAGAACTGGTGGGTGATCGTGCGGCGGGTGTTGGTCGGCAGCCCGGTTTTGTGCACCAGGTTGCCCACGAAAAAGCGATAGCCCTCTTCGGTGGGGACCCGGCCGGCACTGGTGTGCGGCTGGCGCAGCAGACCGTAATCCGTCAGGGTGGCCATTTCGTTGCGCACCGTGGCGGAACTCATTGACAGATCGTATTGATCCACGATCGTGCGAGATCCGACCGGCAGGGCCGTGCGGATGTGCTCGTGGATGATGAGGGTCAAGATGAGTTTTTGGCGGTCAGTCAGTCGCATTTCAGGCCTTTGTTTGTGTTAACATTTAGCACTCTCATGGTGAGAGTGCTAAAACAGCACAAAATTAATGTTACCATGAGCAAAAATGGCCGTCAAGAATTGGGGAGGCGTGGGGGCGTAAGAGTTTTGTTAGAAATTTTTTTGGGGGGTAGGAAATTAGGTATCAGGTATTGGTAATCAGGAGATTAGGGAATTGGACGATCTGGAGATTAGGGAGGCAGGTAATTAAGAGGGTAGAGAATTAGTTTAGGAGAAGGAGATTAAGTCCTCCGAAGATCCCTACTTTCTCAATAAAATTTCCAACTTCGTGATGCCTAATATCTGATACTTAATACCCAGTAATGAATAATTATTTATACTTCACCATCCCCCATTCACTACTCACTTGACCAGTTTCACCCGCTCCACAAAACGATCAATGCCCCCAAACTTGTACTTATAATCCTCGTCACCGCGCATGAAGTCGAAGGCGCTGATGCCGTGTTCCGTGGCCCAGCGCAGCAGGTTTGCCAGCAGCAGCCAGCCGGGGGAATAACTGCGGAATTCCCATTCCCAGCCGGAGTTATAGAGCCAGATGCGGTTTTCCCAGAGGAAGGAGAGGTGGGCGGCTGCCTTCTTGCCATCAAGCGTGTAAAAGGACAGTTGCAGCCAGCCGTTTTCCAGTGCAACCCGGGCGGTGTTGTGGATGTGGACGCGCATGGGGTCGGTCAGGAAGGTCTGCTTTTCGGGGTCCTGCGCCATCATGTCCAGGAAGGCGTCCACTTCGGCTTCCAGAGTTGCGGGGTCTTCCACGAAATACAGGCCCGGTTCCACTGGGTCCGCGGCGGCGTTGCGCAGCTTGCGGCGGATCTCATGGCGCTGTTTTTTATCCAGGCTCATCAGGTAGGTGTCAAAATCACCCGGCAGGGCGACCACCGGTGAAGGCTGGAGGCGGGTTTGTTCGTGGGCCCAGCCGCGCTTTTCGGCTTCTGACCGCAGCACGGCCAGGGTGGGGGAGCTGTCAAGCAGATTATATAAATCCAGGGCTTCCCAGGCCGGAAAATCCTCACTCTTTAAAAGGAAGTCCAGCAGGCCGGAGAGGAATTCGGGCAGCTTTTCGGGGGTGACGATGAAGTCAAGAAAGTCGGAGACCTCCACCGCACCGATGAACATCAGGGAGGGGATACCCTCCCGATTGTCGGCGAAAAACAGGGGGGCGACGCCCACCAGTTCATCACCTTCAAAGGCCGCGATCAAGACCAGTTCGCTCTCGGTGGGCCATTCGCCACCGCCCCGGGTCTGCCACCAGGCAGCGAGGTATTCAGGGGTGAGAAAGGGGACGGCGCTGACGCTTTGTTTCAGCAGGCGGCGCCAATCATCAAAATATTCTGCAAGTGCATTGAAATTTTCGATCTTCTTGAATTCCATAGGAGGGATTATACCTTAGCGGACTAGTGTGTATAATGAAGGTATTAATCCACTGAGCTATTGGTCAGGTGCCTATGTATGATCTGAACATCTTACCCATTCATCTCCGGCAGGGCAGGAATATCCCGGATTCCACCGGGATTCAGGCCTTCTCGTCGCCCCGACGCGCGGCCCGCGGCCGGGAAGAAGATGTGTTGATCCTCTCTCTCCATTTTTCGGATGAGGATGAGCTTTAGGACGATCTGATTCAGACCTGGACCGAACACCTGTCGCATACCTTTTATAAGACGGGTGGGACGGTCACGGCTGCGCTGCGGTCGCTGATTGAGACCTTGAACCTGACTTTGATGGAGCGGAATATTAAGACCGCGGCGGAGGGCGTATCGGTGACCGCTGCCGTAAATATGGCCGTGATCCACCGCCGCAGTCTCTACATTGCCCAATCGGGACAGACCCATGCTTTTGTGTTGAACCATCAGGGGCTGGAGCATCATACCGACAGCGGCCAGACGGACCGCGGGCTTGGCGTGAGCCGGACGCCGGCCATCCGCTATTACCAGGATGATCTTGGCACCGGCGCTTATTTCTTCACCACGACTACGCCTTCGGAAAATTGGCAGGACAGCCTGCTCTTTGCGGATAATTACCCCAGTATGGATCAACTACGCCGACGGCTGCTGAATCAGGCCCCCTCGGAATTTGACCTTGGTCTGGTGCAGTTGCTGCCCGGTGAGGGCAAGATCAACCTGATCCGTCCGGTCGCCCGGGGTACGTCACCCGGGAAACCCGCACCTCAGGAGGGCGAGGATCAGCCTGATATAGATGAATCTCTGGTGGGCCGGGAGAAGGTGACGGTTCCTATCCCGGCAGAGACAGAAGAACCGCTTGGGCAGGCCTCCCTCGAACAAGCTGAGCCTCCCAAAGAACAGCCCGACATAACCCCCGAGGAGCCCTTCTCTGCCGATCGGCAGCAAGAGTCCCCTGTTCATAAGGAATCACAGCCCGTCCGGCCAACCCGGAGGGAAACCCCACCCGCGCAGCAAACGCCGCGCCCACCGCTCTCCCATTTACGCTCTGAACCAGAGGTGGATGCAAACCAGTCCCATGCCAGGCCGGGCGCACGACGGGACGATGGGGCTAAGTCTCGGGAATTGCTAAATCAACGCCAGGCGGACTTTGAGGAGAAGAGCCTCAAGGGTATTTCTGCGGCGCTCAAATGGTGGCGCAACCTCAAGAACGGCATCCAAACCTTCTTTAGAGATCTGGTTGCTCACTGGTCGCCCGAAGGAAGCGAACCATCCCTTTCCAAGGGCAGTATGGTTTTCGTTGCGGTGGCCGTGCCGCTGGTCGTCGTTGCCATCGCTGTGGGCGTATATCTGAGCCGGGGAAAAAGCCTGCAATATGAATATTATTATCAGCAAGCCGAACAATATGCTCAGGCGGCCGCGATGATCGAAGATAGAGCCTCTGCGCGGGAAAACTGGAATCAGGCTTTGGAAATGGTGATACAGGCCGAGACCTATCGGTCCACGGATGAGACCGTGCTGCTGCGCAACCAGGCGGAAGACGCTCTGGACCTGTTGGATGGCGCAGTCCGACTGGATTACCGGCCGGCGCTGACCGGCACGCTTTATGACGGAATTGAGATCACCCGGATCATCTCGGTGGGGACGGACCTTTACCTGCTGGACAAGGCTGGCGGACGGGTGGTACATGCCGAAAGCCGCAGTTCAGGCTTTGAGGTGGACGCGGAATTCGTCTGTGCGGCAGGGAACTTTGAGAGCGGCAGCCTAGGCGAGGTGGTGGATATTGTCGCCCTGCCGATCAACAATCCCTACCTGGCGCATGTGCTGGCGGTGGATGCTCAGGGGAATGTGGCCTACTGCGGTGCGGGGATGGACCCGATTGTGGCCCAGCTTCCTCAATCTGCGGGGCTGGCAGGTGAGATCAAAGCCGTTACCTATGCTGGCAATACACTTTATGCCCTGATCCCCTCGGTCAGCTCCGTGCGGGTTTTCTATGCGACCAACAGTCTGTTCAGCGAGGCCCCTGAGGAATTCTTCGCAGGCGTTGACGGTCAAAACATGCCGGATCTCAACCTGGCGGTTGATCTGGCGGTCAATGGGGATATGCTCTATTTGATGAAGGCCGATGGGTCACTGGTCTCCTGTGAAGCAAATGCAGTGGGAGATAGTCCGGTGGTGTGCGAAGATCCGGTCACCACGATGGACGGCCGGCCGGGCTTTGAAGATCAGGCCGTCACCATGCCGGAATCGATTTTCAGTGAGATGCTCTTTACATCCCCGCCTGATCAGACGATCAGTCTGCTGGATTCGGGCAGCGGTGATATCTTCCAGTTCTCCCAGACTTTCCGGTTGCATCAAATGCTGCGACCGGCTTTTGGGAGCTATGAGGTGGAGGACCCGACCGCCACGGCTTTCTATATCGGGATTGACCGGGTGGCCTTTATCGCCTTTGGACACCAACTGTTCTATGCCTATCTCGGGCAATGAGCAAGGCCATGATTACGTAATGTAATGAAGCAGAGATTCCTGATAGAGTCTCTGCTTTTTGCTTGGCGGAAGGGATTCCTGACACGGGTCAACCTGACACTCAACACTTGATGGAAGAACAAATGCTTGATAATGTTATAATTGCTTTTTTGAAGTGAACTCAACCATTAATAAGGAGAAATATGGCAAACGTAGATCCCCGAATTGAAGAGCTGCGCCAGAAACGCGAGAAGGCTCAACAAGGCGGTGGGCAGGCGCGGATTGACCGCCAGCACGCCAAGGGAAAGCTGACCGCTCGTGAGCGGCTGGCGATCCTGCTGGATGAGGGCAGTTTTACCGAGTTGGAAGCCTTCACCGTTCAACAAAATGACCCCAATGGCGATCAGACCATGGGCGATGGTGTGGTGACCGGCTTTGGTACGGTTGATGGGCGGACTGTCTATGTCTATGCTCAGGACTTCACCGTTCAGGGCGGCGCACTGGGTGAGATGCACAGCCGCAAGATCTGCCGGGTGATGGACCTGGCGGCGGCCAATGGCAGCCCGGTGGTCGGTCTGATTGATTCGGGCGGCGCTCGGATCCAGGAGGGCGTCAAGAGTCTGGGTGGTTATGCTGAGATCTTCAAGCGCAATGCCCAATATTCCGGCGTTGTCCCCCAGATCAGCCTGATCCTCGGCCCCTGCGCCGGGGGCGCAGCCTATTCACCGGCTATGACCGACATGATCATCATGGTCGATAAACAGTCTTTCATGTTCCTCACCGGCCCGCAGGTGATCAAAACCGTGACGGGTGAAGAGACCGACTTTGAATCCCTGGGCGGCGCTCAGGTGCATTTAAACGAGAGTGGCACGGCGCATCTGGTGACGAAGGACGAGAAAGATGCTCTGAAGATGGCTCGCTACCTGCTGAGCTATTTACCTGCCAATAACGTTGAGAATCCACCCTATGTGGAGACCAATGATGACCCCGCCCGGCTTTCCCCGGAACTGAACGATCTTGTGCCGGTGGACCCCGGAGAACCCTACAACATGCATACGGCGATTGAAACCGTTGTGGACCGGGGAACTTTCCTTGAGACCCAATCCGGTTTTGCCCGCAATGCGATCGTGGGCTTTGCGCGATTTGAGGGCTACGCAGTTGGGATTGTGGCCCAGGAGCCCAGCGTGATGGCCGGTGTGGTGGATATTAACGCCGCAGATAAGATTTCACGTTTTGTCCGCTTCTGTGATGCTTTCAATTTGCCAATTGTGACCTTCATCGACTCACCTGGGTTCCTGCCCGGTGTCAGCCAGGAACATGGTGGCATCATCCGGCATGGTGCGAAGGTCCTCTATGCTTACTCCGAGGCGAATGTGCCCAAGATCAGCGTGGTGACCCGCAAAGCCTATGGCGGGGCCTATGTTGTGATGAGCAGCAAATATCTCGGCACGGACATTTACTATGCCTGGCCCAGCGCGGAAATTGCCGTGATGGGTGCGGAAGGAGCCACCAATATCCTTTATCGCAAGGAACTGGCTAATGCGGAAGACCCCAAAGCAGAGCGGGAACGGCTTGAAGCGGAATATCGCCAAAAGCTGCTTAATCCCTATGCCGCAGCCAGAGCGGGTATTGTGGATGATGTAATTGAGCCTGCTGAGACCCGCTGGATGATCATCAAGGCTTTGCGGGCGATCGGCAATAAATCCGAGACGCATCCTGCCCGCAAGCACGGCAACATGCCGGTCTGAGAGGGTTATTGATGACTGTATTTGAGCAAGGTTTATTAATCGCAGGCATTGGCATGGGTTTGGTGTTTGTCGTCATCATTTTCCTTTGGGGCTTGATGGCTCTGATGATGAGCCTGACCTCCGGAAAGAAACGTCAGACGGCCGAAGAACCCCTCCCAACCCAGACGGACGAACCCCTGATCCCGGAATTGGCGGATGCCGAGGGACAGCGACGGGCTGCGGCAGCAGCGGTGGCTGTGGGGATGGCATTGGCGATGAGTGGCCCCAAGGGCCTTCAAAGCGCCCCTCAAAGCAGCCAGGACAAGCTCAGTCCCTGGCAGGCGGTTCACCGTGCCCGGCAATTGGAAGAAAAGTAGATAGAGGAAAACTCCATGATGATTAAAGTCGTGATAGATGGTCAAACTTACCAGGTTGATGTTGAAGATATCCACGCCCGGCCGGTGATCGCCGTCATTGAAGGCGAACGCTATGAGGTCTGGCCGGAGATGGATGCCTCGGCTCCAGCTTCAGCGCCGGCCATGGCAGCCCCGGAACAGGTGGTTGCCAGCGCACCGGCCCCCGCCCAACCCCAGAGCGCTGGCGGCGGGAACACCATAACCGCGCCTCTGCCCGGTGTGATCGTGGCGATCACCGCCAAACCCGGTGACAAGGTTACCAAAGGCCAGGAGCTCTGCACCCTGGAAGCGATGAAGATGAAGAATGCCATCCGCAGTGGGCGGGATGGTGTGGTTGGCTCAATTGAGGTAGCCGTTGGCGATCAGGTCAGCCATGGGCAAGTCCTGATGACCTATAGCGGGTAGGGGAGCGAGCCGATGGATTTTACTTATTTAATTGATGAGTTAACCCGGGGATTTACTAACTTCACCTGGGGCAACGCAGTGATGATCCTGGTGGGGGTGGTCCTGATTGCCCTGGCTGTGATCAAGGAATATGAACCGGTGTTGCTCCTGCCGATTGGCTTTGGCTGCATTATGGCGAATATCGGCATGTCCACGGACGTGGGCTTTATGAAGGTGATCTATGACGCCGGGATTAAAACAGAACTCTTCCCGCTGCTGATCTTTGTTGGCGTGGGCGCAATGATTGATTTCAGCCCCCTGCTGGCCCAGCCCAAGATGGTGTTGTTGGGTGCAGCCGGTCAGTTTGGGATCTATGGCACGCTGCTGCTGGCCCTCCTGCTGGGCTTTGACCTCCCACAGGCTGCCTCCATTGGTGTGATTGGCGCTATTGACGGCCCGACGGCCATTTTCGTGGGCAGCAAGCTGGCACCCGATCTGCTGGCCCCGATTGCGGTGGCGGCTTATTCCTATATGAGCCTGATCCCGATCATCCAGCCGCCCGTGATGAAGCTGATGACCACCCGCAAGGAGCGTCTGATCCGGATGGAATATGCACCCCGGCCGGTCTCCCGGCTGACATTGGTGGTTTTCCCGATCTTTGTGACCCTCGTGGTGAGCCTGGTAGCGCCTGACGCGGCTCCCCTGATTGCCTCATTGATGCTGGGTAACCTTCTGCGGGAAAGTTTGGTAGTGGACCGGTTGAGCAAAGCGGCCCAAAACGAGATCATCAATATCGCTACACTGTTCCTTGGCCTGGCGATTGGGGCAACCATGAAGGCCGAATCCTTCCTGAATTTACAGACCCTGATGATCCTGGGGCTGGGGTTGATCGCCTTTGTTTTGGATACGGTGATGGGCCTGCTGTTTGGTAAGCTGATGTCCGTGATGAGCGGGCACAAGATCAATCCTTTGATCGGTGCCTGTGGAATCAGTGCTTTCCCGATGGCCGGACGGCTCTCCGCCAAGATGGCGCAGGAGGAGGACTTTGAGAACTTCATCCTGATGCATGCTATGGGTGCCAACACTGCCGGGCAATTAGGCAGTGTGATCGCCGGAGGGCTGCTTTTGGCCCTGGTGAATGGGATGCTCTAAAGCAGCGATTTACAACATGATACGAACAGAGACGTTGGCAACAACGTCTCTGTTTTTATACGAAGGAAAATTGGTGTCAATACCCAGTACGTAAAAAAAATCCCCAAAAAGGGATTTTATTGTTTATAGGCAGGGTGTAAAACTTAATTCTTATCCCTGAGGTCCTTGGGCTTCCAAAAACCGACCAGGTCACCCATGGTTTCCAAGGTGATATCTTCCCATTCATCGACGGCCAACATCAGGTAACCCAAACCGGCGGTTGGGAGGGCTTCTATCTCACCATCAATGATCTGCAGATAGGCTTCAAGGCCGGGATTATGCCCGACGATCAACACAGAGCCGTATTTTTCCTTGATATCCGTCAGAATTTCCATATAGTCCGACGGTTCGCCCATATAGAGGTCATCTGAGACAACGATCTTCCCCTTGAATCCGATGGCTTCAGCCAGAAGTTCGGCTGTTTCCTTGGCGCGGACGGCGGAAGAAGTGATGATCAAATCCGGTTTGAGATCATTTTTCTTTATAACCTTGGCAATCAGCTTGATATCTTTTTTGCCGCGTTTCTTTAGCGGTCGTTCATGATCCGCAAGGCTGTCATCTTTCCAACTGGACTTGGCATGTCGCATCAGGAAAAGTGTTTTCATTTAAACAGCTCCTTAAAAAGGTTCTCTCATAAATTCCAAAAAAATCATATCATAGATTCATCATTAAATGATTAGCAGGAAATAATCTTGACGGGATATTAACCTAAGGGATCGTCCTGGGCTTTGGCGTTGACATGTAAAATGTCCAGACAACGTTGGTTATCGATTTTGGGTTTATTGAAATTGGGATTATAATACATCCAATTTCCGGCTTGCCTGGATTTTGGCAATCCGGAATGAGCAGGATCGTATCAGGAATAGGATTTTTATGATTTTCTTTGGCCGACGAATTACTCACGGGAGCAACTCAGGTATAAGCACGCTTAACGCGGGCTTCTATCTGGTTTGGGGGATTTAACCCATGCGTCGCCACAGTCAAAACCTTTCTTTCCTGGCGATCATCGCAACGCTTATGAGTTGCGCATTTTTCTTTTCCCAGAAGACCAATTCCGACAACGATAGTTCAGACACTGTCCAGTTGGCCTCGGTCAATGCCTCCCAGGTGGAGTCGGTTATGGATATTCCGGATTGCTCTTTGGAGAGGACAAATGAAGATCAATTGAAATGTCTTTCCCAGGCCGTTGATGCCTTAGATGATCTATTGGAGTTGAAGTTGAACGCGATTTTGGATCAGATGTCGGATTCAGAGCTGAGGATCAAATTGGTTGAAAGCCAGATGATCTGGGAAGATTCGCGGGACGCGGATTGTGAGCTTGTCAGGGACCTGGAAGGTGATGCGGACCAGATGGACATTAACGAAAAAACCTGCCTTCATGAGGCAAATTTGGAGCGTCTGGATTATCTGAATGTGGTATATTGCGA